>ERZ857745.9-NODE-9-length-280368-cov-26.833550_pt1 | contig 280368 bp, 285 predicted proteins | sample MGYA00519699_ERZ857745 | MGnify/ENA primary metagenome ERZ857745 (study PRJEB31778, sample SAMEA3449357) | human gut metagenome | biome: human gut; feature: human-associated habitat; material: faeces | place: United Kingdom | collected 2010/2012 ... | reverse complement strand
ATATTTCAACTAATGTAAAACCTTTTTTATTTTTCATTATTACTCTCACTCCTTATCTTATAACAAAATTATATCATGTATTAATCTAATTTCAAGTAAACTAATTCATTTTTAAATAAAATTGAAATACTAACCAACTAATGCTAATACAACAAAAAAACGATATAATTTTATTTTTTTATATCGTCTATTTTAATGCTTCTAGTATGTTTTATTGCTTCCCATTTATTATATTTTTTTACAAATACAGAAATATTTATTGGTATCCAACTTAATACAAATATTGAAAACAATATAATACTTGCTGTCATTCCTTTTAAATCTTTTTTCTTATATAATAATGCAAATATCTCAATTGCAATTCCCATTGCAAGGACAACTGCAAAGAACACTATGTTAGTTGCAAAGAAATATGAAAATATATCATGTAATTGGATACCAACTATTTTAAATATTACTAACATTACCAAATTGATAAATGAGATAACTTGCATTAGTGGTCCTAAATATACTAATGACATATCTAAACATGCAAGATTTTTAGTTTTAAGATATTTTTTAAATAATTTAAAACTATAAATATTCATACATTGAATAATTCCAGCACTCCATCTTTTTCTTTGTTTCCATGAAGCACCAAAATCAATTGGATATTCATCATATGTAATTGCATCTTCTACAAATGCGATTTTTTCACCTTTTAAGGCGCATTGGCCAGTAAATTCGACATCTTCGGTTAAGGTAAATGTTTCAAAACCATCTCTATCAATTATATCTTTGCTTATCATGAAACCAGTTCCATTAATAGAAGCTGATGCATCAAATGACATTCTTGATCTATTAAAGAAAATATTTTGGAATAAATAAAATATTGTGTAACTACCACTAATCCAGTTGTCTTTTGGATTCTTAGAATCTCTATATCCTTCAGCAACTTTGTATCCTGAATTTAAACAGTCGTTCATATGCTTCAAAAAATCCTTATGAACTAAATTATCAGCATCAAATATAACATAGGCATCTATTTCTTTATTATCTTTTAATTTGTTAAATGCAAATTTTAAAACATCACCTTTTGTTTTTGTTTTAACATTACATTCTAGTACTGTTGCTCCACTATCTAAAGCAACTTTACTTGTATTATCAGTACAATTGTTAGGAACTATAAATATTCCATAACGATCTTTTGGATAATCTAATTCCTTTAAACTTTCAACAAGATTACCAATTACCTGTGATTCATTTCTTGCAGCTACAATAATTGCAAAGAAATTCTTCTTTTTGCTTTTTTTAAATTTAACTTTACTTTTCATAATAATTCCTAAGAAACCACTTACAGCAAAATAAGTTCCATAAAGCAAAGTTATGTAAAATAATATGTAATATATTATTTTTACGAATGTTATCATACTTCTTCTCACACCTTATTCATTAATAATTTATACATTTAATTTAGTATATTTCTCACTATATTAACTTGTATCTCTTTTATTATATCACGTATAATTGTTATTAAAAGCATTTTTTGTTAATTTATGTAAAGTTAAGTTATCTGCTTCTTCTTGAACGCATACTATTTTCCATAGACTGTTCTTTTAATAAAACACGTTTTTTTATTTCTTGAACTAGTAATCTAATGTTTCGCATATAATAATTTAATTCAGTTTTTGTAAAATAATCTGCATATAAATTAAATATCATATTACTTAAATTATTTAATTCTGAAAGCAATAAAGTACCATCATCAGCATCAGAATCATTATCTAAAAAGATAATTACTTTACTAGCCAACTTAGAAAAATCAAAATTAATATTAGATTTAATAAATATTTTAATTATTCTTTCGTCTACAATAGATACTTCCACATTATTTAAAATTAATGGATAACTAAAGAAATCAAATGATTCTTTAAATTTATATTTTTTCTTATTTTTATATAATTTATACATAATTAATCCCCCATTAAATCATTTCTTTTTTCCCTTGTTACTCTTATTTTCTCAATTTGACGATACTCATCAATTTTTTGATGATTACCAGAAAGTAAAATGCTTGGAACTTTCATTCCTCTATATTCTTCGGGTTTGGTATATGTTGGATAATCTAGTAAATTATCATTAAAACTTTCACTTTCCAAACTTTCTTTATTAATAACTCCACTAATTAATCTCACAATAGAGTCTGTTATCATCATGGCAGGTAATTCCCCACCTGTTAAGACAAAATCACCAATACTGATTACTTCATCGGCTAAGAGTTTTATTCTTTCATCAAAACCTTCATAATGACCACAAATTATTATTAAATGCTTTTTAGTACTTAGTTCTTTAGCTTTTGCTTGTTTATAAGTTGTACCAGTTGGATCCATAATAATTATATAAGAATCTTCAGTTTTAATAGCATCTATTGCTTCATAAATAGGTTCACATCTTAAAACCATTCCTGCTCCTCCACCATATGGAGTATCATCAACCATTTTATTATTTAAAGGCGAGTAATCACGAAAATTTATTATTTCTATTTCTACTTTTTTATCATTAATTGCTCTTTTAATAATAGATTCAGTTAGAAAGCCATCAAACATATTAGGAAATAAACTTAATATACTGATTTTCATAACATTAACCCACTTACATCTTTAACATAAATTTTTTTATTTAATTTGTCTATTTTTTCATAAAAACCTTTAAGAGGAATATAAAATTTATCATTTACCTTAATTAATGGATTAATTTTATTATCATCATAATTAGTTATTATACCTATTTCCTTATTATTAGATATTACTTTATAATTAACTAATTCACTTATTAAATATTCTTCGTCTGATAAATTTAAATCTTCTTTAGCATAATATACTTCGTTACCAATTAAATATTCTATATCATTGATATCTTTGATATTGTTAAGTTCTACTAAATAGTTGTTTTTATGAAAACGAACACCTGTTATTTCATAGTTTTTATCTTTAATTATAATTTGGTTATGAACTTGAAATACTCTATCTGGCATTTCGAACTTAGATACTATTTTAAGTTCTCCTTTAATTCCAAATGTATTAACTATTTTACCTATATAAATTTTTTCCAACTTAATCACCTACTTGTTATTCCAATATAATTATCTATTATTAAAGAATCAAACATATTATTATAAGTTTTTAAACTGTTTTTATTATTAACGTAATAGCCAACAACAATATTTTCTTCTCTTAATTTATTTAATTTTATTTTATCATAATATTCAATATTGTAACTTTTAAAGTCTGATTTAATAAAATAGAATCCTAGATTAAAGCCTTTATGTTTGGTTATAACTTCACCTACGATATAATTTTCACGATGTTTATTTAACCACATTATTATTTTGATATCAGTTGATAATAGAGCAAATTTACCAAAATAATTATCCAATAATTTAAATAATTCTTCATTTTTAGTATGTATTTTTAAGCTTAAAATAATAGGAACGTCTTTAGTTAGTTCTAAGACTTCAGATAATTTAGGAATATGATAAAAAGACAAATATGATATTTCATCATAAGTCATATCTTTAATATTATCTTTTTGATTTTGAATTCTGGTTAAGCAATCATTTTCACAAATAATTAATTCTTTATCTTTGGTTTCACATACAGTTAAATAGATGGCTTTATTTTTACGGATTGCTACTTTTATTGCCTCTATAGTATTTTCATAAACATTTTTATTATCATAAATTCCTTTATAAACAAAGTAACGGGATTTTAAAAACGATAGATCTTTCATCTTTTACCACCAAGTTCATACATTAGGATGCTAGCAGATACCCCGGCATTTAAACTTTCACATAATGGGTTCATAGGAAGTTTTAAATTTTGATCGGCAAGAGCTTTAACACTATCCTTTACTCCACTAGCTTCTGAGCCAATTATTATGGCATGCTTATTATTTTCTTTTTGTGGACTAACTCCAGTAACTACATCTGTTGAATATATTTTATAACCATTATTTTTTAATATATAAATATATTTTTCAATATCATCTATTATTATGTTTATGTTAAATAGCATTCCTTCACTTGATCTTATAACTTTTCCGTTATATACATCAACACACTCTTTTGATAAAATAATTGTTTGATAATTAAATGCAACTGCTGAACGAATTATTGTACCTAAATTTCCAGGATCTTTTATGTTATCTAACATGACTACATTGCCAATTATTTCGTTATTATTTTCAATTTTACAAACTGCTAATTCCTTAGGACTACTTGTTTGTTCTGATAATTTTTTCATAACTTTTTCGGATACGTAAGTAGCATCAAAACCATATGTATTTGGTGTTCCTTCAAGCAAAAATAATTCTAAAACTAAGTTCTTTTTTAAGGCCTCTTCAACTAAATGTTTTCCTACGGCAAGAAACTTATTATTAATTTTACGATATTTTTTATCATGCAATTTAGCAATTTCTTTTACTCTTTCATTATTTACTGATTCAATCATTTATTATTTAACTCCTTTCTTGCTTGTTTGTAATAGGGATAATATTTAGCTACTTCATTCCAAAATTTGGGTGAATGATCCATATGTTTAAAGTGACATAGTTCATGAACAATTACATAATCTATTAAATTAACATCTTTAGTAATTAGTTCGGTATTTAAAGTTACAGTCATGCTACTTTTATTACATACTCCCCATCTAGTTTTCATTTTACGAACTCTTAAAGTAAACTTAGGCAAATCATTAAACATATTCATTATTCGTTCTAATCTAGTTCTAAATACATCATAACATAGACTGTATATGTAATTTACAGCATCTTCTTCACTTTTAGCATAAATATAATTATTATCTATAAATGTTTTATCACTTTCTATTAGAGATAATTCATCACCTAAATACATTATTTTATTAGGTTTTAATTTATTTGCTTTAAGTTTATTATTAGCCTTAATTATAAAGGCTTTATTATCATTTATTATTTTTAATATTTCTTTATTAGTTGTATAAAAGTTAGCTGATACCTCTATTTTATTTTCTTCTTTTACTCTTAAGTATAAGTTTTTAATTCTTTTACGATTAACAATTATTTCGAATTCTTCATTATCAATTATAATTTTATTATTCATCATCGCCACTACGATTAGTAAATTTAAAGATTATAGGGGTGCCAGTAAAATCAAAGTTTTCTCTAATTTGATTTTCTAAATATCTTTCATAACTAAAATGCACTAAATTTTTATTATTAACGGAAAATTCAAATTTAGGTGGCTTTGTTCCAGTTTGATGAACAAAGTATATTTTTAAACGTTTTCCTTTATATGAAGGTGGTTCATGAATTAGAACTGCTTCTCTTATTACATCATTTAAAACACTAGTTTTAACACTTCTAGTTAAGCCTTCATATGCTTTAATTACTTCTGGCATTAATGTATGAATTCTTGATTTTGTTTTACTTGATAAGAATACAATAGGTGCATATGGAGCAAATTGAAAGTTATTTCTAATTAATTTTGTCCATGTTTTAATAGCTTCATCTTTATTATCTATTAAATCCCATTTATTTACGCATATTACAAGTGCTTTACCTGCATCAATAGCGTATGATGCTATATGTTTATCATGTTCAATTATTCCTTCTTCGGCATTTAAAACAAGAACACAGACATCTGATCTTTCAATTGCTTTAAGACTTCTAAGCAAACTATATTTTTCAATATTCTCATAAATCTTACCTTTTTTACGCATACCAGCTGTATCAATTACGATATAATCATTTTTTTCATATGTAAAACGAGAATCAATAGCATCGCGAGTAGTTCCAGCAACGTTTGAGACTATTGAACGTTCCTCATTTAATAAGGCATTTACTAAACTACTTTTTCCAACATTTGGTCTTCCAATAAGAGAAAATTTTAAAGTTGCATCATCTTCTTCGGTTGTATAGGGATTAAAATCCTTAGTAATCGCATTTAATAACTCTTTAATTCCTTTATTATGTTCAGCAGATACGGGATAATATGCATCAAAGCCAAGCTCATAATAGTTGTAAATATTGTTATTCATATGTTTTTCATCTAATTTATTTACAGCAACTATTACTTCTTTACTACTCTTTTTAAGAAGACTAGATATTAATAAATCATTACTTGTTAAATCTTCTTTACCATCTATTACAAATACGATTAAATCTGATTCATCAATAGCAAGTTCGGCTTGCATTTTAATATTTTCATTAAATGTTGCTTTTTCTAAATCAATTCCACCAGTATCTATTAAATTAAAACTTTTATCTTCATAGTTAACTATTCCATAGATACGATCTCTTGTAACACCGGCTTGATCATCAATTATAGATTTTTTTTCATTTATTAATCTATTAAATAATGAACTCTTTCCAGTATTTGGTCTTCCAATTAAGGATACTGTTTTTCGCATAATTAATCACTTCTTTTTCTAATCCATATATTATCATAAAATAGGCAAAATAAAAAGTAAGTTTTGTTTGCTTACTTTGAATTTAATTCTTATCTTATAGTTTTTATTTTTTTATCTTCTGCTATAACTTTATCAACTACTATGTTAATTACTTCAGTTAAATTTAAAGCTTCACATATTTCTTTAGCATAAAATTTAGCTATTTCGGTAGATACACCTTTGTTTATTTCATAGTTACATAAATACTCTTCAATAACTTCTCTTTCTCTACCATTGATATAATTTTTTATTTTGCTTACAGGCCATTTTAAATTTTTTAACTGTTTTTCTACTTGTAATAAAATTATTATGTATAAATTGGAAAGTAATTCAAATAATTCTGTGTTATTTGAAAACTCTTCTACTTTATCAAGTGTAAAATAACTTACAACAGTACGTACTTTAAGATAATTTTTTAATTCTTCATAGGTTATAATTAAATTTTCTTTTTCCATTTTCTAATCTCCCTGATTGCCTGTATTATAGCATATTTTTAGAAATAATTGCAACTATTTGTTATAGTATTAAGCAGGAACATTTAATTGTTAGGGTGATTACCTTTTTTCAAACTATTATGAAAGAAGGCGATATTATGAGCAAAAAAGATTGTTTAATTTTTATCTTACTTATAATTATAATATTGTTAATTGTAGTTATTTTATCTAAATAGCTATTAAAAACAAAAAATCACCTCAACAGGGAGTTTTGGTGATTTCTACCTATATAAGGTAATCATCTAACTATCCAAATAGATGTTCCTTTTATTTTATGTAAGTTTTCCTTACATATTAATATTATCAAATTTTCAAAATTTATTCAAGCACAACAAATACGGTTATTCGTAAATTTTTATTGACTTTATTATTACGAAACTATATATTTATTTATAGGAACAACTAATTAGTTGGGTGATCGCCTTGCTTCATAGCGAAGGGAGGTAGATAATTATGAACAAAAGAGATATATTAATTTTCTTTTTATTAAGCTTTATCCTTCTTTTAATTATTCTATTATATATAGTATTAATATAAAGAAAATCACCTAACTCAGCAATGAATTAGGTGAGAACAAAACATTGGTAATCACCCAACATGCGAAATTGGATGTTCCTTTTTTATTTTATGTAAGTTTTCCTTACATATTCATATTATCAAATTTTATATGTTTGTGCAAGTATCTAATAACGACAATTCGTAATAAAAAATTTTAAAAAATAGTTAGGCAACACTAACTATTTTAATTTGATAACTTCCAGTAGGAGATGAAATTTCTACTGTATCTCCTTCACTCTTATTAATAATTGCTTTACCAATAGGTGATTCGTTAGAAATTTTGTTTTCAAATGGATCTGCTTCCATTCTTCCTACGATATGATAAACTTCTTCTTCGTCATCATCAACATATTTAATTGTAACTGTTGAACCAACGTCAACTATATGAGAATTTTTCTTTTCAATAATAGTTGCATTAGCAAGCATAAATTCAAGTTCTTTGATTCTTCCTTCAACTTCTGCTTGTTCATTTCTTGCAGCATCATAGTCGGCATTTTCAGATAAGTCTCCTTGACTTCTAGCATCTTTAATTGCTTCGATAACCTTTGGTCTTCTTACATTTTTTAATTCATTTAATTCTTCTTCAAGTTCTAAAAAACCATCACTTGTTAATAATATATCTTTCTTTGACATTAATATCAAATCTCCTTCAAAATTTACAATAACAAGAATATACTACAAAATAGACTCTTTGTCAATTGTTTTTAATCTCATGATATCGTCTTTACATAGAGGAATGTCTGTTTTAAATTTAACAATCATTTGAGCATGATTTGCTTCTTCTATTAAATTCATATCCTCATCATAAATATCTTCTATAGTATACTCAGTTTCTTCAAAATTAGGACTAATAAATTCAACTATAGTACCTTTTTTAAAATAATTTCTTTGTTCTAAGGTAATTAGCCCATTATCATTACTTAATACTACTCCTAAAAAATCTTGATTAGATACTTCTCTATTGCCATTATAGTATTGATCTTTGTAATTGGGTAATCCTTTAAAAAATTGAGGATTACTTTCTCTATTGGCACATCTATTTAATACCTTAAGGTAATAATTAATAGTTTTATCATTTATACGATTATTTATAACATCATCTATAATTTTGCGATAACTAGATAAAACAGTGGCAATATAGTAAATACTACGCATTCTTCCTTCAATTTTAAAGGAATTAACACCAGCATCTATCATATCTTTAATGTAAATAGCCATATTTAAATCTTTAGGACACATTTGATAGTTTTCTCCTAATTCGTTACCATTTTCATCATTAATTGCAAAATTCCAACGACACACTTGGGCACATCCTCCACGATTAGCGTCTCTATTGGTTGCATAATTGCTCATAATACATCTGCCACTAATTGAAGTACACATTGCACCATGAATAAATGCTTCTAAATCTAATCCAGTATAATCTTTTATTTCTTTAATATCTTGTTCACTAGCTTCCCTAGCTAAAACTACTCTACTAGCTCCTAACTCTTTATAGAAAAGAGCAGTTTCTTTATTTAAAGTACTTGCTTGGGTTGAAACATGAAGTTCCATTTTTAGATTCAATTCTTTCCACAAACTCATTATATAAATATCACTTACAATAATTGCATCAACATTAACACTATCTAAAAATAATAGATATTCTTTTAATCCATCTATATTTTCATCATGCAAAACGATGTTTACTGTAACATATACTTTTTTATTTAAACTATGAGCAAACTTAGTAGCCTCTTTTATCTCTTCATTAGTAAAGTTTATGGCATTAGCTCTTAATGAATAATTTTTACCACCTATATAAACAGCATCAGCACCATATCTTAAAGCAAACTTTAATCTTTCAAAATCACCAGCTGGGCTTAATAACTCTATCATTTTAAATCACTCACTTTATATACAGTTTTATTTTCATAGAACTTATTATCATAATCTATTTTTTTACCATTTAAAATAGCAATAACATCTTTAGAAGTTAATCCATTAGGATCAATATAATACATAAGAATTTTGTCATCATTAATATGTTCTAACTCAGGTATTAAATTAAAATATTTATTATAGAATAAAACTGTTCCATATTCATTTTCTTTAGCTAAAAATTCTACAGCAGCATTTTTTAATATTGCAACATCTGTATATTCAGTTTTAAAAGTATCACTATAAAATTTTAATAAAGTTCTTCTTGAATACATAGCCATATTAAGTCCTAAAATAGGTAATATAACTTTTTTATTAACATTATCTAAAACTGTTTTTAATTCACTTTTTTCTAATTCATTAGCAAGCATGCAAGATATAATATTATCCTTAGATAGCCAGTAATTGATTGAATGATAATTAACTGCAAAATGGGCTTGATTCCAAATTAAATTTATATTCGTGTTTTTAAGCATTTGATATATAGCAATATCTTCATAAATTATTCCATTTACAAAACTTAATTTAGGGATAATTAATTTAAAGTTATTGCAATCTTTATTATCTAACACTCTATTAACAAGTAGATAAACATTTACATTATATTTATCTTTAATACTCTTTATCTCATCTAAATTAAAGGTATTATAACCAATACTATAACATGATAAAGGAAAAAGAAAGTTTGTTATACCTTCTTTATAATATTCTTCAATTTCTAATAAATTATTTATTCTTATTAATAGTTTATTTTTCATTATTCTTTTTAAAGCTTACTGATAAGCCATCTCCAATATCATAAAATTTAGTAACATAATCTTTATTGTTATTTAAAAATTCAATATAATTTTCTATTTTAGTAACTATTCCTCTAACATTTTTACTTTTAATAGATGCTTTATCTTTAACTAAACCATGAAATTTTAAGTTATCTGTTATTATTACTCCACCTGGATTTAAATAATTACAAAATCTTTCAAAATATTTGATATATCCACCTTTAGCAGCATCAATAAAGATTAAATCATATTTACGTCCTGTTAAACTTACTTCTAATGCATCATTATATACTATTTCTATTCTTTTATCTAAACCACAGGCATTAACATTTTTAACTGCTTCACGATATCTTTTCTCGTCTTTTTCAATAGTTGTAATTTCTACTGTATCTGTTGCATTAGCCATAAGTATTGCTGAATAGCCTATTGCGGTACCTATTTCTAAAACTGTTTTAACATTATTAAGTTTAATATATTTCATAATAAATTTAATAGAATCAAGTTCAATAATAGGAATATTATTTGCTTCAGCATATCTTTCCATTTCTAATATTGTCTCTCTCACAGGGAACACTTCCTTACGAACTAGATTATATCATAGGTTATTTAAAAAATGCAAAAAAATAAGAAAAGGAACTATTTTGTAGTTCCATTATTGTTAAAAGTTATTTTTTTAATTTTGGCTGGTATTTGAATATCGCTAACTAATGTTTCATCATTTGTTCTTTCGGGATAATTTACTGCTGCAAATTTTATCACATTTTCATTTGTTAGTTCATCCTCATTATAGTTACTTTTTTCTTTTAAATTTTTAAGTTTTTCTTCTAAACATTTTATTTTTTCTTCTAATTTCTTTATTTTTTTAGGTATTTCTTTTATATTTAATTTATTTTTTTTATATGTTCCTAATAGAGAATATGATATAAATTGATAAAGAATTGTAATAGTATTAGCTGCAAATAATATTCTAAATAATGTTTCATAAAAACCAACCTCACTTAATATATCTCGACACATAAAAATAATTATTAAAATCATAAATATGTTTTGGATAAACAATCTATTTTTCCATTTAATGTTATCTTTAGATTTTTTTAATTGTTCTTTTAACATACTTACATGATTATTTTCTCTCTCTATTTTATTTTGTAATAACAAAATTTTAACTGTATCTTCATTTTCACTAGATTCTACTGTTTTTAATTCATTTTCATCTTGTACTACTACCCCAACTTTAGTTGTTTCATTTAAATGTAATTCTTTATTCATATTATTTTTTCCTCTTTCTTCAATTTAAATCGTATTATAGCAAACGTTTGTTACTCTGTCAATTAAAACATCTGATGTGAACTATTTTATAGTTCCTCTATATTTATGTTTTAAGTGCATCTTTTTAATTTTAGGGCCTGAAGTCATATAGTTATCAATCCTTACAACACTATCTCTTTCAGGATACATAATCAATGATTGATTATATTCTTGTTCATTATAATCTTCAGTTTCATTAGACTTCATATTTTCTTTTATTATTTCAAGATTTTCTTCTAATACTTTTATTTTTTCATTTGAGGCTGCGATTTCAAATGGTATATTCTTTTTGCTTTTGTTATTTTCACTAAATGTACCATATCTAGATACTGCTAATGACTGAAAAAATGCGGTAAAAGTACCAGAACATAATAACATAAAGATTATTTTAAATAATACAGAAGATGATAATGAACATGTTAAAAAAATAGTATATAATACAAATATGTTATTTATTAATAAAAAAGTATATTTATTTTTTAGATTACGTTTAACTTTCTTTAATAAACTTTTATTTTTTAATATATTTTTGTTTTCTTGTTCTATTTCATTTTCTATAGATATTTTTTGCTCATTTAATGTTATATTCATGTCATTGTTCATTTTACTTCTCTTCTTTCATTTATAATCATACTTAAATTAATGTTAGTTTAGTTATTTATATCATTTAAGTATGAAAAAAAATCATAATTTTTTATTTTAATATCATTTTGAATTGATTCTGAATTATCTTTTTCTATTTGGTTTTCAGGATATATTATTTTAGATATTGATGTTTGTTGGTCATTAAGTTTTTGAATTCTGTTTTTAATTAATTCCAAATCTTGTTTTAATTTTTTTATATTATCTTTGTTAGAATTAATTAAATTGGGTATAGTGTTATTTAATAGTTCATAATTTTCTTTAAATGTCCCATTTTTTAATTCAATATTTATTAAGATTATTGCTTCTATTAAAGATAATATTAAGTATAAACCAATAGTGTTAATATTTAATATGCTCATTAATAGGAAATTTATTGCAATGGCACAAACTAGATATTTGTATTTATTTTTGATGTTTTCTTTAACTAAATCATATTTATCAACGTTTATACTTAATTGTTGTTCTTCCCTTTCTAATTCATTTTCTTTTTGAATTATTTCGGAATTATTATTAATATTTATTTTGGAAATATTTAAATTAGTTAAATTAATATTTGTTGTTTCATTTAGTAATCTAGCACTCATGAATTTCAACCTCTTTCATAGTGATATATACTACAAAATTATTGATAAAAAGTCAAATTTTAAGTTAAAAGAAAAAGTATAAATTAATATACTTTTCTAATATTCATACCATAATCCATCTTTTCTCAGTTGTGAAACTGTTTGAGTATGTTCTTTGTAAGTTTTAGCAAAATAAGTTTTTTTATTTTTATCGGCAACAAAGTAATAATAATCATGTTCTTCCGGTTCCATAACGGCGTTTATTGAGTTTAACGAAGGACTATCTATTGGCCCAATTGGTAAACCAGTAAATGAACAAGTATTTTCACTTCTTGTATTATATTTATTACATGATTTTAAATTGTTATTAGTTAAATCTTTAGTAAAATCTTTATTAACAGCATAATAAGTTGTTGCATCAGATCCAAGTGTCCATCCAGCTTCTATTCTATTATAGAATACTCCAGCAACACCTGCTCTATCGTCTGAATTTGCTCCTTCAAGCTCAACTATTGAAGCAAGAGTTAATAACTCATGAACACTAAATTTACTAACATTGATATCATCTTTATATACTTCTAATTTTTTTCCCATTGTATAAATCATTTTATTAAGTATTTCATCTATGGTTGCATTCTTTTTAAAATCATAGGTATCTGCAAACAAATATCCTTCTAATGGATGATATATTCCATCTTGTTTTATATCCTCAGTAATGAAATCATAGGTACTTATCATTTTGTTAACGAATTCATCACTATCAGCATAAGAAATAACGTCATCAGCCTTATAACCAAATTTAGTTTCAATTACTTTTGCATAATCAGTTAATCTTTTGCCTTCGATAAAAGTTACCTGAATTACTTCTGTTTCTAATGATTTATTTTTATGAAGAGTATCTATTATTTCATTAACACTCATACTTTTAGATAAATTATAAGTACCAGCATATAATTCCTTATTACTATTTAATTTAATATAGATCTTAAATATGGTTGCATTTTTTATTAAACCTGCTTTTTCTAAATCATCAGCAATTTTATTTTTACCTGTATTATTTTTAATCTCAAATTTGATTATTTCATCACTTTTCTTATCTACTGGAGATAAATAATAATCGCTTGCTACAATAAATGAGACAAGCACAACTATCACAATTGCACAAATAATTAAAATTATTTTATTTACTCCTAATTTGCTATTTTTAACAATTTTATCTTTATTTATTTTCTTCTCCACTTTCTTCTCCTATCTTTTCTTGTAGTGAAGCAAGTAATCCTTCAATAACTTCCCACTCTTTATCTGTTTCAATTTGTCCTAAATTAATATCGTTCCCACTAGGATCATAAGTATTAGCATATACTTTTATTTTACCATTTTCATCAGTTGTATTATCAGTAAACACTATATAACTTTTTTTAAATTCGTCTGAATCAAATGTAAATAAAACGTTACATGTTAATTCTTCTCCTTTATTATTTTTAATTGTAAATGTTCCATTTGAATTATTCATTTCTTCTCTTCCCTTCTTAAATATGTATCCAAAATGATAGCAGCTGCTGTATTATCGATATGTTCTTTTCTTTTTTTTCTGGACATATCGTAATCGAGTAATATTCTTTCAGCTTCAACAGTAGATAGTCTTTCGTCAATTAATTCTATTTTTAAATCAGTTTTTTCTTCTAATAATTTTTTAAAATTTAAACTTCTTTCACTTGCAAAGCCAAGTGAATTGTTCATATTTTTTGGAAGCCCTAAAACTAAATTATCAACTTTTTCTTTTTCAATTATTTCTAAAACTTCATTTACAGCATCTTCTATATTATTATATTTAATTAATTTGTAAGGTGATGCTATAATTCCTTGTTTATCAGATATTGCAAGACCTAAAGTTTTAGTTCCTAAATCCATTCCTAATGTTCTCATTTTAAAAAGTAATTCTCCACTAATATTGAAATTAATTTTACTTTTTCAATATTCATTATTTTTTCTCTAGCTCTTTTGTAATTAGTAATATATCCTGCATCTCCAGTAACTAGATAACCGGTTATTTGATTGACTGGATTATATCCACTTTCTTCTAAAGCTTCAAATACTTCAAAAAAAGTTTTACTAACTAAAGCACTTTCTATTTTTTTATGATCAAATAATGATGTATTATCTAACAAACTACCACCTACTCAATAAAATAATTATAACAAAATATTACAATCATTTCAATTTGATTACTTAAATAAAATAGTAAAAAAGAAAAAAACTATGAATAAAATTTTCATAGTCTTAATTATTGTTCTTCTTTGGATATTTTAACGATTACTTCTCTAGGTTTTGAACCGTTTTGTGGTCCAATTATACCTCTTTCTTCAAGTAAATCGACAATTCTAGCAGCTCTTGAAAAACCAACTCTAAATCTTCTTTGTATTAATGAAGCACTTATCTTACCGGTTGTTATGGCAAAATCTACAACATCATTATAAAGAGGATCATCATATTCTTCAGTACCACTATTTGCACCAGCCATGTGATTATCAGGTATTTCAGTTAAACTATTATCATAACTAGCAACTTGTTCTTTGGAAACATAATCAATTAATCTTTGAGTTTCTTCATCAGAAATAAAGTTTCCTTGAATTCTTATTGGAGTATTTTCACCCATTGGAAGATATAACATATCACCTTTACCAAGTAATTTTTCGGCTCCAGCTCGATCTAAAATAGTTCTTGAATCGATTTGAGATGCAACGGCAAATGAGATACGTGATGGAATATTAGCTTTAACAACCCCGGTAATTACATCGGTTGATGGTCTTTGAGTTGCAACAATTAAATGAATACCAGCGGCTCTTGCCATCTGAGTTATTCGCATAATTGAGTCTTCAACCTCTTTAGCAGCAACAAGCATTAAATCAGCAAGCTCATCTATTATTACTAAAATATATGGCATCTTAGGAACATTTGTGTTATTCTTTTTATTATTTTTTTCGATCATTTCATTATATCCTGAAATATTTTTAACGTTGTTATCAGCAAATTTTTGATATCTATTTTCCATTTCAGCAACTATTTTTTGCAATACGACATTGGCTTTCTTAGGATCAGTAACAACTGGACATAATAAATGTGGTATTCCATTATAATTAGATAATTCTACCTTTTTAGGATCGACAAGCACTAATTTAATATCATTCGGATTCATTCTCATTAGGATAGAAGCGATAAAACTATTAATACAAACTGATTTACCTGAACCAGTAGATCCCGCAACAAGTAGGTGTGGCATTTTAGATAAATCAGCGCAACATGTTCTTCCCATTAAGTCTTTACCAAGAGCAACTAATATCTTAGCATCATTCATTGATTTTGGAATAGTGCTTAATACTTCTCTAATTGGAACACTAGAGACATTTCGATTAGGTATTTCAACTCCAACAGTACTTTTTCCTGGAATAGGTGCTTCAATTCTAACATCTTTAGCGGCTAACGCTAGTGCTATTTCTTTACTGATGCTTGTAATTCGGTTGACTTTAGTACCTGCTTTAATTTCGACTTCAAATTGTGTAACAGCTGGCCCTTCATGAATTTCAACTACTTTACCAGTAATTTGAAAATCTCTTAATACTTTTTCAAGGGCAATACGGTTTTGATTTAAGAAATCACTATTATTAATTTTTTTAGTTTTAGCAGGTTGATTTAATATATCAAGTGGTGGTAAATGATACTCTCCATTTGAACTGTTTTGAATAGTTATAGGCTCGTTGCTTGGACATTTCTCTTCTTTATTTTCATAGTTTTCGTTATGAAATCTGCTAATGTCTTCACTTGATGTGATTATGACTTGTTTGTTAGTATTATTGGCTGGAACTATTTCTTCGTCTTCATCGTCATTATCATCATCTTCTTCACCAGTAACTTTCAAAGCCTTGCTAGATTTAACACCATCACCAAATCCTTTAAAGAATTTAATAATTTTAACTACAATATCTGCAAGTGATACATTAAGAGCCATTACAACTCCAAAAATAGCAAATACGGCTAAAATGATATAAGTTCCGGTTAAATCAAATAAATTAACAAATCCCCAAGAAAAGAATGCTCCAATTATTCCTCCACCAGTCTGACTTAAATTTATAAAATTTTCACTATTTATTGTATTCATAAAATTATCTATGGTATTTTGAAATATATCATTATTTTTAAGTACTGCACTATCAGCAATATAGTTTATATGACTAAGAGCAAGTAACGCGATTAGTAAAAGATATAAACCGATTAATCTTGAATTAAAGAATTTAGGTAAATCTCCTTTAATTATCATATATAGGCCTAGAATAATTAATAGTAAAACAAAAATAGCCCACCATGTTCCCATTAAAAATATACAAAATGATTTAATAAGATGTCCTACTGGACCAAACGCTCCTATTCCAATTATTCCAACAAGTACAAGTAATAAACCAATTAGTTCTGAAGAAAATTTAGTTTTACTAGCACTTTCGCCTTTTCTTTTTTTCTTTTTAGCCATATACTATCAACTCCACCATAATTATAAACCATATATAAATTTAATGCAAAAAGAAACTGTAAAGTTACATTAAGAATAACTATTTAATTATATTAATATTTTCACTTGTTCGCTTGTTTATGAATTACACTAATAGTATAATACCAACTAAGGAACAATTAGTTGCTGGGTGTCTATCCTCACTTTTTAATAATAATAAGATGAGGAGGTGATGCATATGAGTAAAAGAAAATTTATTATTAAATTTCTAAGATACTTATGTTTCATTATTCTGTGTATATCTATTTTGGTATATATAATAAAAAAATAGACACTTAATTACCAGGAAAGATAATTAAATGTCTTATCACAATATATAAAGGATAGACATTCAGCATAGCAAACTAAATGTTCCTTTTTTATTTTATGTAAGTTTTCCTTACGTATTCATAATAGCATATTTTAAAAAAATTATCAAATTAATTAATTCAAAATATTTACCTCATATAAGTAAATATTTTAATTTTATTCATTGGTCCATCACTATTTAATATTTCATTTTCTAATTTTTTTCGATTAAATTTAACCAAAACTTTTTGAACATCAAATCCTTGATTATTTATTTTTTCTTTTAAAATAACATAAGATGCAGTATCAATTGGATCATTTCCATAAGCCATGCCAACAGCTCTTAAAGTATAAAAAGATGTATTTTTTCCTTCTTCAAACATTTCAAAATGAACATGTCCCTGTAATACAGAATCATAATCAGTTACTTTATTACCATTAAATAATGGCTCATTTACTGCTGAAATTAGTCCTTTAGCTTCTTCATTATTTTCTCCTAAAAATTTAATCTTATTTGCCATATCAAGTTTTTGTTCTTGACTATTTGTATATAAAAATTGTTTATATGCATTTTTACCATTATTATAATTTGCTTGATAAGTCCAAGTACTAAATCTATCAAAATCAAATCTACAATCATTGGCAAAATGACATAAGGAAATTTTCTTTCCACCCAAAGTTAAATCAATAAAATGAGGATATAATTTTATAATTCCTATTTCATAACTACTTAAATTAGATAATGTCCATAAATAACTTTCTTCTTTTTCATGAGTAAAAAAACTTCTAAATGGTGCAATTCCTAAAACTATATAATCTTCACTATTACCTGCTATAGATTTAACATTATATTCATTTAATAAATCCATTACTTCCTTAGGGCTAGGTCCAACTCCGAAATTATCACCTAAAGAATATATTTCTGTTATCCCTTTATTTTTTAAATCTTCTAAACAAGCAATAGTCGGCACTAACAAACTATGAACATCAGTAATTATTCCAATACATCTTCCAGTATAATTATTCATTTTCTTTATTTTCCTTCTAAATAGGCAATAATTTCTTTATAGGTTTCATCATAACATTTATCTAACTTAAACCATTTAACATCCATTTGATTTTTAAACCAAGTATATTGTCTTTTAGCATAATGTCTACTATTTTTCTTAATTAAATCTAAAGCTTCATTTAAACTTATTTTACCATCAAAATACATATATAATTCTTTATAACCAATACAAGTCATTACAGCTTTTGAATATACATGTTCATCATACAACTTTCTTGCTTCTTCAATTAAGCCATCTTTAACCATTATATCAACACGCCTATTAATTCGGTCATATAAAACATCTCGTTCTAAATCAATCGCAATAAACTTAGCATCATATAATAATTCATTACCTTTGTTATCATAATCTTCTTTTTTATTAAGTGCTCTTATTAATCTCTTTCGATTATTTACGTGTATATCAAGATTAGGATATTTTTCTTTAACTTTTTCATATAATTCTTCATTAGAAATATCATTATAAGTATCATAAGAAGTATCATCTTCAAATACATAATTATATAAACCAGCTTTAATATATAAACCAGTACCACCTACAATTATAATATTTTTATCCTTATTATTATCTAATATATTTCTTAAATCTTTTTGATAATCATAAACTGTATACATATCATTTTTATCTACTATATCAAATAAATAATGAGGAATTCCTTCTTTTTCTTCTTCTTTAATTTTAGCAGTTGCAATATCAAGTCCTTTATAAACTTGAAGTGAATCAGCATTAACTACTATTCCATTATATTTTTTTGCTAAATCAACACTTAATCTTGTTTTATAACTAGCCGTTGCCCCACATACTACTATAATCATCTTAATTCATTACCCTCTTAAATAATCTTTCTAATTCATATTTAGTAAATGTAATAATTGTTGGTCTTCCATGCGGACAATTATAAGGATTATCACATTTAACTAATTGATTTAATATGCTTTCAGCTTCTTCCATTGTTATTGAGGTATTTCCTTTAACACTCATCTTGCAAGCACATGTAGCAGAAATATTATCAATAAATCTAACTCTATCAAAATCTTTAGGCATTTCTAATATATAATCAATAATTCTTCGAATATTTTCTTCTTCATAACCTGAAATTAACCAAGTTGGATGGGTTTTAATAATAATCGTATTTATTCCAAAATCATCAATAACAAAACCTAAATCAGTTAATACTTTTTTATTATCTTGTAGTTTTAAATAATCACTAGGAGATAGTTCAATACTTATTGGAATAAGTAAATCAGTTGTTTTAATTTTATCATCATATAATGCATTTCTAATCTTTTCATAATTAATTCTTTCTTGAGCAGCATGTTGATCTATTAAATACATCGCATCATCATTTTGTGCAATTATATAAGTTCCCATAACTAATCCACAAGGATAAAATTCAATCTTTTTAATTTGTTCATTCTTTTCATTAATTTTAAAATCCATAGTTACTTGTTCTTTTTCACTTTGATTATCATTAATAGAATCATTAATAAATAAAGGAGTTTCCTCTATAACATAATCTTCTTCACTATCATTATTAAAAGATTTGTCTACTTCACTTACTGTTTGAATAGGAATATTTATTTGTTTACTTTCTTTAACTTCTACATTTGGCACTAATAAGCTATTATATAAAGCATCTTTAATAGTGCTAGTAATTAAACTAGTTAAACTATCTATCTTACTAAATTTAATATCTTGTTTAGTTGGATGAATATTTACATCTATTAAAGTAGGATCAGTTTCAATCTTTAAAACTACCACAGGATATTTAATATCAGGTTTATATGTATAATAAGCATCATTAATAGTTTTATTTACCTCAGCATTTTTAACTACTCTACCATTAACTATTGTAATCATAAAATTACGATTAGACTTTAATACACATGGTTTACAAATATATCCAGAAATATCATAATCATCATTACTAGCGTTTATCTTAACCATATTTTTACTGATATTTGCTCCAAATAATTCATGTATAACTTTAAGTAAATTATTACTACCACTTGTTTCTATTAAAGTATTCCCATTATTCATAAGTTTAAATGATACATTAGGATAACTAAGCGCTAATTTCTCTACATAATTAGATATATAACTAAGTTCTGTTACTTCACTTTTTAAATATTTAAGTCTGGCAGGGGTATTATAAAATAAGTCTCTAACTGTAACAATAGTTCCTTTTCTTAAATCACATGATGAAGTATTTTCTAATTTACCACCATTTATTTCTAAATAAGTTCCTTCTTTTCCATCACTAGTTCTTAAACTAACTTTAGAAACAGACGCAATTGATGGAAGTGCTTCACCTCTAAAGCCAAGCGAATTAATAAAGAATAAATCTTCTAATTTATATATTTTACTAGTTGCATGTCTTTTAAACGCAAGCATAGCATCTTCATGATTCATTCCAATACCATCATCAGTTATCATTATTTCTTTTAATCCTGAATTAATTAGTTCTATTTTAATTGATTTACTCTGAGCATCTATTGAATTTTCAACTAATTCTTTAACCACATTAGCAGCTTTCTCTACTACTTCTCCAGCCGCAATTTTATTGGATAAATCTTCATCCATTACTCTAATTTTTGTCATAAACTACTTAAACACACTTTCTCTAAACTCTAATAAACTACTATCTATGTTAGATACACCAACATTACATTCATTTTTAACATTTATAAAACCTAAACCATAAATTACAATATCACTATTTAAATCAATCTTCTGATTATATGTAAAACTTATATCATTTTTGTAATACTTTTTTATCTCTAAATCATAACAAGAATAAATGGTTATACTTGTTGATGTAGAAAAATTAAGATAAAATTTATCTATTTTAAGTACTTCTCCATCTTTCATTTGGTATGTTAAAGGTTTAATCACTTTCTTTAATGGACAATTTACTTCATAACTATCAGTTACAAATCCTGGTGAATCAATTATAGTTAAATTATTATTAACATTTAGTCTTATAAAATCTAGAGTAGTATTTTTACTATTACTTATAGTTGTTTTAGTTAATTTAGAATCAAAGGCATCTAAAATATTATTTATTAAGGTACTTTTACCTGAATTGGTTTCTCCTAAAATGTAACTTTCCCTAATATTATTAGTTATTAAATAATTAATTAAAGAATCTATTCCATAACCATTAACACTACTAACAAATCTAACATTATTTACTTTATAATTATCCATTATATATTTTCTAATGGTATCAATTTTAATATCTTTAGGAATTACATCTATTTTAGATATTAACAATAGTTTTTTACCTTTAATCTTATTATAGATATTAATTATTTTATCAGATAAAGATAGAAAATCACACATAAATATTGTATGTTTATTATCACTGTTAACTAAATATAATATTTCTTCAACTTTTTTAGGAACTGTATCATTAATATTTACTCCGTAATGCATTAATTTAAAACATCTCATACAATATTTAGCATCATTTAATTTATTTTCTGGAACATAACCTTTAGAATCTTTATTACTATATTGTAATTTAGCACCACATCCAAAACATATTCTACTCATAATATTCTCCTTTTTTTAATAATTCTTTTTTCTCTAACTTATTATAAATAAATGGCTCAATAAACCTATTAAATTTAGTTAATACATAATCTATGTTACCAATTGGATTAACTAATATACTTAAAAATTCCATTCTATTTGCGCCATAAATATCAGTTAATAATTGATCTCCTACACATGCTATTTGTGTAGGTTTTAATTTATATAATTTCATAATTTTAATATACTTTTTGGATAATGGTTTACTTGCAAAATAGGCTGAATCTACATTAAGTATTTCTTTAAATGGTTCGACTCTCTTTTTGGTTGAGTTAGAAACAATTAAAATTCTTAAATTTAATTCTTTTATATCTTCTATTAAGTCTTTTAATTTTTTAGATGGTTTATTCATATTTAATGGTGCTAGAGTATTATCTAAATCAAATATTATACATTTAATTCCTTTCTTTTTTAATTTAGCATAATCTATATCATAAACACTTTTTAAATACATATCTGGTACAAATTTGTCTAACATTTTATCCCTCGATTTCTTATATCAAAATTGTATCAAATTTGCTTAATAAAGAAAAGAATTTAAATTATTTAAAGTAAAGAAAAGAAGAAATATTAGTTATTAATTTTAACTTTAGTATTTCTTCTTTTGATAATCCAGTTATATCTGATATTTCATTAGTAGGTTTATTTTGTTCAACATTTTCTTGGTAATTTCTATTTTTCCTTCAAATAATCCATTATTTTATGAATCGTTAAGTTCTGATTCTCTTATATAATAATCCAATTCCTTTTGATCATAATTAATAACTTATTATAATTATTCTCTTATATCTTTAGACTTGTTTTTTAAGTCAAATAATATTCTTAAAGCATCCATAGGAGTTGTATTTAATGGATCAATTTTATCTATTTCTTCTTTTAATATGTTTGGTTCTTTTACTGGTTCGGTAAAATCAAATGAGATTTGTTTACTTCCACTATCTTTACTATTTGTTTCATATTCTTTAAGCATCTTATTTGCATCATTAATAATGTCTTTAGGAAGTCCTGCTAAATCAGCAACATGAATCCCATAACTTTTATCAATTGCTCCATCTTCAATTTTATGTAAGAATACAAGTTTATTATTATCTAAAGTGGCACTAACATGAACATTTTTAATAGTAGGATATTCATCCGTTAAACTAGTTAATTCATGATAATGAGTACTAAAAAGTGTTTTACACTTAATATTTTTGGTCACGTATTTTAAAATAGCTCCAGCTAAACTCATACCATCATAAGTTGCAGTACCTCTTCCTAATTCATCAAATAAAATTAATGATTCACTAGTTGCATTTTTAATAGCACTTCTACTTTCTTTCATTTCAACCATAAAAGTAGATTCACCACTAACTAAATCGTCACTAGCACCAATTCTAGTAAAGATAGCATCAAAAATACATAAATTAGCGTAATCAGCAGGAACAAAAGATCCTATTTGAGCCATAATAATTATGATAGCAAGTTGTCTCATATAAGTAGATTTACCACTCATATTAGGTCCCGTTATTAAAAGTGTGTTTATATTTTTATCCATATAAATATCATTTTTAACATATTTTCCATTAGTAACTATATTGATTACTGGATGAAAACCATTTTTGATATCAACTAACTTATCATGATTAAATATTGGTCTAATTAACTTTTCCTTTTCTGAAACTATAGATAAAGAACATAAAGCATCAATTATACCAATCTTATTAGCTGTTTCTTTCAAAGAAATAATATCCTTTTTAATTGTTTCCTTTATTTCATTAAATAAATCATATTCAAGTTCAATAATTCTTTCTTCAGCATTTAAAATCATAGCTTCTTTTTCTTTTAGTATAGGACTAATAAATCTTTCGCCAGTAGTCAAAGTTTGCTTTCTTTCCCAACCAAATTCTTCCTTAACACGAGATGCTTGTCCTTTACTTATTTCAATGTAGTAACCAAAAACTTTATTATATCCAACTTTTAAATTTTGAATACCAGTTCTTGCTCTTTCTTCTTGTTCTAAAGTACTTAAAAATTCTTTACCACCACTTCTTATTTTCTTAAGTTCATCTAATTCATTATTGTATCCATCTTTAATTAAATAACCTTCTTTAATTGTTATAGGTGGTTCTTCATATATAGCTTTATCAAGTAAGTTGTATAATTCTTCATGAGTATTAATTTTAATATCAATATTCATCTTAGTTAAGATATCTTTTACTTCTGGTAATACCTTTAAACTATTTCTTATTTGTAATGCATCCCTAGCGTTAAAAGAACCACAAGTTAACTTACCACATAATCTTTCTAAATCATAAACTTCATATAAACATTTAAGCAAGTCACTTCTTAAAATGAATTCTTCATTTAATTTAGTAATAATATCTAAACGTTTATTAATCTCTTCTTCATTCCTTAAAGGATTAGATACCCATAACTTTAAAGTACGTGATCCCATACTAGTTTTACATCTATCTAAAAACCAAATTAAAGAATACTCTCTTTCTTTTAATCTTAGGGTTTCAAATAATTCTAAATTTCTAATTGTATGAATATTTAAATTTAAATAATTGCTATTGTTAATTATTTTAACACTTTCAAATAAAGATACATCTTTAAGTTCTTTAACAATTAAATAATAAAATAAATGCTTAACTCCAATAGTTACTCTCTCATCACTAATATTATCTAGTATTTTTAATTCATTGTCATATAATTCATCACTATAATTAATATTAACACTATAGCTATTTTTAAATAAATTAACTATTTTTTCATTAAAATCTTTTTTTAATATTAATTCTTTAATATTTAAAGTAAGAATTTTATTAACTAAAGCATCTTCATTATAGTCTAAAAATTCAGCATAAATATCTCCTGTAGAAATATCGGCGTATGTAAGTAAATAAGCGTAATTTAAATCTATTATACTTGCTAAATAATTAAAATCAAAAGAATCTAAGAAATCTAAATCCACTAAAGTACCTTTAGAAACTACATTTATTACTTCTCTTTTAACCATACCTTTAGTTTTTTTAGGATCTTCCATTTGTTCACAAATTGCTACTTTAAATCCTTTATTAACTGCTTTTTCTAAGTAAGGTTTAACGGCATGATGTGGAACACCACACATTGGAACTCTTTCTTCTAACCCAGCATTTTTACCAGTTAATGTTAGTTCAAGTTCATGAGCAGCAACATCAGCATCTTCAAAAAATAATTCATAAAAATCACCAATACGATAAAATAGTAAAGTATCTTCATAATCTTTTTTGATATCCATATACTGTTTCATCATAGGACTTAAATCTTCATAGTTTACTTCATTTCTTTTCATTTTTTCTACACCTAGATGTATTATAAAATATTTTAAAGAAAATAAAAAGAAAACAATTTCAGTTTTTTAAAATTGTTTTTTATAAAATTATTATCCAATGCGAAATGCGGGTGCTGCTCCATCATCATCTGTTGCGTGAACATTATTCCAATTACCATTTTCTACACTTACAAACCAATTGGCATTTCTTATTTCCGGAGAACGTAGATACCAATTACAATAGGAATTATTATATTTCTTTTTTCTTTTTTCAGCATCACTTTCAATATAATATCCAAGTGTTCTTGTATATTTTGTTGCTGTATCGACACCATCTGTTGGCTCTTCTAAATTAATTTCTTTTGAACTTAATAAATATATTTTGTCTGTTGTTGTGAAATTTTTTGAATCACGTGTTCCATGACCGGATATTACTGTTGTATCTATTATCACCTTTTGTAAATCTTCTGGTAAATTTTTGAAAAATTGACCATTTAAGTAAGATCGCATTTCGGATGATTTCCAGCCGCCAACATTTGTATCTTCTGAATTCATACCTCTTTTTTCTACTACATCAACAAATTCAACTACAAAACCGCAAGCCGTTTGGGAAAAGTTACTATTATTACATTCAATTGGTGTTGTATTATTGGCAACACGAACTGTATAACTTTTTTTGGATATTTCTACTTTTTTTTCGGATCCAACTGGATATGTTGTTAAACCATATTCCCGTATGGCTTCTACAATTGTGTCCCAAGAATCTTCAGCAAATGTCGAATAATTTAATTTAGTAAAATATATTATTATTTTATCGGCATATCCTTTATATGATGTGGTCCATTCTTTTGTATCTAGATCACATATTACTTTAGCATCTTTTAATTCTATTTCTTCATTATTAATATAGCCTTTTATTTCTGCTTTATAGCTACAAACATTTGGATAATTATTTGTTTCAATACCATCAACATATGCGATAACATTTGTTACTAAAGAATTTGAGTTATTGCTTATTTTATTTTCAAGAGCTAAATTATTCCAAATATATCCTACATTTAAATCTAATTTTATATAATAATCATTATTACTTGTATTTTTAGTTATTAGAATTATATCTTTGCTTGATTTACTATTTATTGTACCTGTTATTTCAATATCTTTACTTTGTTTACCTATAAAAATATCTTCTGGAGTTAAATTAAATGTGGAGGAACAACCTGAATCATTACATATTTTATAAGTTAATTCATATTTAGAACTAATTTCATTCAAACTAGTTAATGTTACATTGAATTGTTCTATATAACCTGCTTTTAGATGTAACACTCTATCGTCTGATTCTCCGCTATTAGTTGTTATATTAAAAGATAAATCATTAACTTTAATATTGGCAACTAACATTGAACTATTTTTATTAAAAAATGATAAAGAATAACCTATAATTGATATAAATAATAACATTATTGTAACAACTAATGTATATTTAAATCTTTTATCATTCTTTATCATTTTAATTATATTTATAAATTTTTTACCCAAGTAACTTCACTCCTACTCTAGTGAAATTATATCTTGGGTTCCCCGTCAAGCAAACAATCGTATTTTATAAAAATTTATAGAATGTTTGCTTGTCGAAATTGTTTTAAATCTATACTCTCATTAATTCTTCTTCTTTTGCTTTTGCTTTCTCATCTATTATTTTATTATATTTATTAATTAAATCTTGGATTTCTTCATAATAAGTATTTTCTTCATCTTCAGGTAATTCTTGTTTTTTAACATTATTACGAGCATCTTCTCGAGCATTTCTTAAGGCTACTTTGCCATCCTCGGCTATAGCTTTAACTTGTTTAACATAGTCTCTTCTTTTTTCTTCTGTTAATTCTGGTACGGTCATTATAACCATTTCTCCATTATTTGTTGGAGTAATACCTAAATTAGCTTCGTTAATAGCTCTTTCAATATCTTTGATACAAGATCTATCAAAAGGTTTAATAAATAATTGTCTTGCTTCAGGAACAGTTATATTGGCTAAACTTTGAATAGGAGTTGGAGCACCATAATAATCTACCATAATACCACTTACCATTGATGGATTAGCACGTCCTGCTCTAACATTATTGAATCTACTTTCCATATTTTCAACTGCTTTTAACATTCTAAGTTCTGTTTCTTCTAATATATCCATAAATTTTCTCTCTTTCTAATAATAATATATCTAATAATTTAACTTAAAGCAAGAATTAATATAGCGATAGTTAATCCAAGTAATAATGATACTTCAAGAATAACTGATGTTAGGATAATACCATTATTATTAACACCGTTCTTTTTTTCCATAATTAATACTTTATGATGACCTTCTTTATGGGCAATATTTTCTTCACCATAATTTAAATTATTTTTTTGATTTATAACTTCATCATATTTATTAACTATATCCATATCAATTAGGTTATTTCTTAGATAATTGGTATATACATCTAATAACGCTTGTTCGTCATAACTAATAGTGTTATCACTCATTTTACTTATTAAATAATTAATGTATCCATCAAGAACTTTTTGTTCTTCTTCAGATATAGGGTGTCCTATTAAGATATTTCTAACTATTTGATTTGCATTTTCTATATTCATTTTTAATCCTCCTATCCTAGATTTGTTGGTTTTCCTATGTATGTTATTTTAGCATAACCATTTCCTTCTTTAGAACAATTTGATGTTGGGGTTCCATTATGACATTTAGTTGAAGTGGTTTTAGTAGAATTATCACTTGATTCAGAACATTCATAACAATACATTGATTTATTAAATAATCTCGAATTGCCGATATAAGACGAACCGCCACCAGCACCAGTATGTCTTGCACTACCGCCACCATAGAAACCACCGCCACCACCAGTTTGATAGTTAGCTTGACAATGTTCAGTTGTGCACCCATTATATTTATTTCCACCTTGGCCAAATGTTCCCGATTGTCCACATATGTTTCCATCTTGACATAAGCCGTATGATCCACCGGCCGTTTGAGTTCCACCTTTTCCGGGGTTTTTACTCCAAGTACCATAGAAACCGTTGCCACCTATATAACCACCGGCATTTCCACCTTTGCCAGATGCACTTGCACTTTCACTATAATTAATAGATCCACCACCAGCTCCTGAAACAATTAATATACTTGAAATATTTGCTGACAAATCACTTAAAAGTCCTATTTTTTGTGCTATATGTGTTGCGCCACCGCCACCGTAGCCAGTAGAATAGTTGGATCCGCCACCATTATATCCGCCACCACTTGATGTTCCTTGACCACCTACATATACATATAACGTTTCTCCTTTACTTAGTGATATAGTTCCTACACTATAACCACCATAGCCACCAAAGTATGTTGATGAAGCACTTCCTCCTTGAGCACCCCATGTTTCTAGTTTATAATTGCCTGCTATTGGAGCAGTAAATGTGTAATATGGAGTTGAATTACTAGTTGATGGAGCCTTGTATTCATACACTCCATCTATTAAAATTGTTATTCTAGCATATCCATCTCCTGAGTTTCCTGTACCACTTTCGTAATAACCACCATTTGGATTTGGCATTTGTTCTAAAGCACCTTTTGTAGTTGTCCATTTATATCCTGATCCATCAATCATTAATGTATCGGTAAATACTTTATTGCTATAATGAACACTACATAAATTAGTGGTTGTTCCATTTGTACAACTTGTTCCATTTGCGGTTCTAGGTGATATGCTTGTTTGAGATTCAATTGCTACACAACCGGTATGGCCGGAAATAAATGATGAACCGGAGCCACTGGCTCCTCCACAATTACCTGCACATGCTTCACCACTTCCTCCACCGTAGTATCCACTTCCACCTCCAGCACCACCAGATAGTGTTGGAGTATTTATTGATGCTTGACCATTTCCTCCATATCCGAATCCACCTGGTTTTCCTTCGTTTCTGTTTGTAATTCCTGTTTTTGCTCCGGCACCGCCGCTTGTTTGAGTTGCTCCTAAACCTGACATTACATCATTTACATTAGATGATCCTTTGTTTCCATTTAAACCGCCGGCATTTCCTCCATTAGTTCCTATACCTGCTTTATTTGTACCATCTGCATTGGCACCACCGCCATCAGCAGCAACCATAATTCTTGAGTTCAAATTATCTTTTTTTAATCTAATGTCAGTAGCACCACCGCCACCATCATTATTTATTGCTTGTACACCGGCGTTTCCACCACCATTATATCCACCATTTCCATTTGAATCACCTTGACCACCAACGTAAATATATATAGTTTCTCCTTGATCTAGTTCGATGTTTCCTTTAACATAGCCACCTTTTCCACCGTTGGTACCGCCACCTTTTGCACCCCAAAGTTCTATTTGATATGTTGCTTTAATAGGAGCAGTAAATGTTTGGTAATCTGGTTTAAAACTATAATTGTAAATTTTTTGAGTTATTTCTGGAACATCAGGTACATCAGGCACACCTGGCGTAATTGGATCTGGGGTTGGATATTCTGGATCATCACCATTAAGGGCATCTTGTTTAATGTTATATGCTTCATATTTAGCAAAATAATAATGATTACCTCTTTTTATCTTAACTATAGTTAAACAATCATTATTTTCTTCACATTTATCAACATCAGATTTATTTTCAATACTCTTTAAATAAGCAATTGTAGTTCCATCAAAACAATCTAATGAATCTAAATTTCCACAATTCGTAACTTTTTTTGTGTATAAATTTGTAAAAACATCTTTATCAATAAAATAAATTTTTTCAATACCTAAATTATCTAATACCTTATTATCTGATACGTCTACAACTTCTTTACTGTTAGTATTAATGGTATCTTTATTAAGATAAACATAATAGGCTGTATACATATCTTCAACATTATCATAATAAGATATTTTACCGCTATTCATAAATATTCTATTATAATTTGAATAAAGTAAAATCATTCCTATTAAAAGCACACTCATTACAATAATAGTTTCTAATAAAACAAATCCTTTATTTTTTATTGACATGGAGTTGCACCTCCTTTAAGTATAAAAGGGTTGGTACTTGTTCCGTCTCCACCAATTATCATTGTTTCATTATGTATATCAAATACTAATCTTACAAATACTTTTTCATTATTAATATCATCATTATTTAAATCTTGTATTTCATGAATGGTATTTTTATCATTATCTTCTTTTATTTTAATTACTTTACTATTTGTATAATTTTTCTTGTCGGTTGCAAGTAAATACATGCTGTCTGAATTAAAGTCAGAATAAATTAATAGTTTTTTTACTTTCTCATCTTCTATTTTAGATATTTTTTGTTCATAATCATTTATAGTCATACTTCTAGATTCAATAGTGTTTACACCTTGTTTAACACTTATATAGCCTAAGATATTATTTATTAATTCTAAACTATTTAATTTAAATGAATAGTTCTTTGATATTAAACTGGCCATATTATTTTTATCAGTTGTACCGTTATCGAATATAATATAATCTAATGTATCAGCTTGATTAAAATAACTAGATGATACACATACATTTAATCTAAAATAAGATCCTATTTTAGCATTTTTAAGGTATTTAATTGAATGTAAATCTTCATTAATTTGATCTATTTCTTTATTTAATAAAAGAGATTTTTGAGCCATATTACCAATGAACACTAGAATAAGTGCACAAAATAACAAGAAAAAAGAATACAATAAAGATGTAGCTATAAAACCTTTCTTATTCATTTACATACCTTCTAACCTATTATAATTATATAATAAAAATATTCTAAAATCTATACAAAAAAAGAACAATTTGTTCTTTCTATAATTAACCTAGTAAATATTATTTTCATATAATAATTTAGGTGATATTCATGAATTGCAATAACTGTAATAACTGTAATAACTTTAATAATTTTCATAATCCTTTTAATAGATTTAGTTCGTTTATTTTATTTTTAATTTTATGTACTTTAATATTTTATCAAGCAATAATAACTTTTTTCTTTCCACTTAGATGGAACATAATCATACTATTTATTGAAATATTTCTTCAGTTTTATTTATTATTTAGAATAATATGGCCTAATTAATTTATTGGTATCTTCAATATAACTAATTGACTTACTAACCATAATAGTGTTATCTAATTCATTATTAGTAAAATCATAAGTTTTAGGCATTGAAATCATTATAAATAATAGTGTTTTTTCATAATCTAATAATTCAAAGTGTTTAAAGTATTCGTTTAAAAATAAACTAAAATCATATTTATTATAATCGTTTTTATATAAATTGATTAAATCAATAACTGGACTATCTACTAAAAATTTATCCCAGCTTATAAATTTGTTATTAATAAAATGATCAATACTTAAATTATTATGATTATATACTACTCTAATTTTATCTAAATCATTAATCATTTTATACCATTTTTCTAATTCTCTTTTTAAAAAACTAATATTTGCTTTTATTAAGGAAGAATTAATAATTAAGATATATAATGAAGGTCTAATATACTCTTCACTTAAAGCTTTATCGAATAGATTATTATAATAGTTTTCTAAATAATTTATATTAGAACTTATATTTTCATATATTTCTTTAAAGTTATCTATTTTAACATTTTTAAAATAGCTTGTCTTATAGTGAAGTTCAGCAAGAGTTTTAGCTTCATCAATCATTTTTTGATTAATAGGAACTTCAACATCATCTAAATATTCATATACATAATTATTATCATATTCATCTATTATTTGAGGATATTTGTTAAAATTACGATTATTTAAATAATTATATAAAGATTTAATATCTTTATTTTTTTCTTTTACGACATATTTTCCTTCATTAGTTGTTAAAATATGGCTTTTACCACTTATTGTAATTTTAGTTGGATTAAATATTTCTCTATAATTCTTCATTTGGAATTATTAGTTTCATATTTAATTCTAAATTCTCAAATGAATTATATTCTTTTAAGGTATTAACACTTATGTTATATTTTTTGGTTATGCTTTCGATTGAATCACTTATTCCGACAGTGTGAATGTGATATAAAACATACTCGTCTTCTTCATTAATTGAATTAATTAACATATTCTCATCTATTTTATTATCTTCTTTTGGTTCTTTAATTTCTTTTTCTTCTTTAGGAGTCAATTCATCACTTGCTACTAGCATAGGTATATCATTTTTATATTCTTGTCTATCTTCTCTTAAATCGATTACGTCTACGTCTTCTTTCTTTTGTTCATTTAAGAAATCATCTAATTTTTCAGCACTTTCAAATACTTTAATCCCTTCTTCTGCTGTTACAATATATTCAATATGAACACTTAATTCATCATAATTGTTAAAATTATAATTAAAATCATTTATCTCTAACTTAATAGTATCTAAATTAATGTTAGATTTTAATTCATGTTTAAAAGGTATTTTGAAACTAAAATCTTCCTTATTAATACTTATTTCATGTAATCTATAACTTCCAGAAACTATAAATTCACCAACTAAATTACTTCCTTCAACTTTAGAGTCTTGTTCAATTGAAATTGATGTTATTTCATATATTTTTGATTTAAATAAAAATTCTTTATCCAAAGTAAATACTTCGTTCATATAATCATTTTCCTTTCTTTTCAAAATAATTATATGAATAGGAAAAAAAGATATTCGCGAATATTCTTAAATATCTTTATATTTTTTACGCTAATTAGGATAATAAATTGCTCTTTTACCATAAAGATTATATATTTTTTCTAATTGTTTTCGATTATAACTTTCTATCTTACCTGTATAAGAATCAGATACAAAAACTTTGTTTTTATTATATCCAATTACAACGACACTATGTAATTTACATATCCAATTTATTTTTTCACCCGTTGGTTTATAAATCCAGTTTGTACATATATCCGTATTTTGCATATTAACTGATGCCCAAATTTGGACAGGAATTCCTTTTTTCACTATTTCTAATACAGCTTCTAAAGAATGTCCTGTATAATCAACCATACCTGATTTAAATTTATTAGCTACTTCTATTATTGGCTTTTGATAGACACCATAACCATGTTCATCAGTTGGATCTCCGACAAATTCAATTTCAGGATTACCACCATAATAAATACCATCTTCATAATGAGGTCCATCGCCCTTTTTTAAAGTATTAACTAATTGACTCATACTAACATTAATTTTATAAAATCTAAGCAAGTTATATAAGGCGGAACTTTCACATCCATTAGGATAATCTGGATATTGATAATAAGTAGGAAAATTATCTATTTTATATGTAATGTCTTTTTCAACAATTGTTATATTTCGGTATTTAGTAGTTTTATTTCCAAGTTTATCTTCTGCATAATATTTTATTTTATAATTTCCCGGAACATCATATTTGACACTGCTATCATCAACTGTAAAATTAGCCTCACCAAATCTCTTAGAAACTGCTTTAACATTAGAATATAAATTATATTTATTTCCAGCCTCTAATGTAATATTTTTTAATCCGCTAAATACGGGTGATTCTGTATCCTCTATAATGGTTAATTTAGTATTTCCTTCAAATTTATTATTATAATTATCATATATTTTAATTAGTACTTCTTGAGTTCCTAACTCTTTTTTTAGCAATAACTCATCATATTTATACAAAGACAAATCAATATCATTGACTATAAAATCTTTAATAGAGGGTAATTCTTCATCAATGTACATTGTAACTTCTTTTAACTCTATTTTATCTATAACGTTATCATATATAATTAATTTTGATATGTACTCATTATTATCAACTATAATTTTAATTTCATAATTACCTATTTCTTTAATATTTTCTAAGTCTTGATCGCATTTAACATTTTTAATATCTTCTTTTAGAAAATCATTAATTGTAATTGTTTCTCCATAAGGTTTTATAACTTCTTTTATTATTAATTTATCAATATTGATTCTTTTAACAATATTTAATAATAAAATGGATAGACTTATACAAAATAAAACTATAATTATTAATATCCAACTTTTTTTCTTCATTCTATTCCTCTATCTTTATCTTATAACAATAATATATCACGTTTTTTGAACAACTTTTATAAATTATACTTTAGTTTGATTATTTAAATCTTTCCCTATAACCACATCTTTGGCATAAAGGACTTACTAATTCATGTCTATTAAACCCATTTAATATTTCTTGATATTTACTAGAATTAATAATTTCATTTATGTCTTGCTTAAATACATTTCCTAATTTATTATCACCATTATTATCTAAGCAACAACTAACAACATCTCCATTAACAAGGATTCCAATTTGATCTTTTAAGGCTTTACATGTTCCTTTAGTGCTAATAACAGGTATGTTCAAATTTGGCCAATCAAACTTTTTATCAACGCTTAAAAATGTATGATTATTTAGGTTATTTCTTGAATTTTTTCTATTAATTTTAACATTATAATGTTTATCTAAAAAATCAAATATTTCTTTATTATCTAAATCATTCCATAACCTAAAATTAATATATGTATTCTTGATATTATCACATAACTTAACTATATCTTTTACTTCATCCAAAGAATTAAAACTATGTAATGAGATATTTATTTGTCTTATTTTATTATTATTTATAATATCTATTTTATCTTTTAATAATCTTCCATTAGTAGTTATATTTATATTTAAATTATTCTTATTTGCTATTTTAATTATTTCATCTAGATTAGGATGTATTAAGGGTTCACCTTTAATATGTAAATAGATGTGATTGGTGTAATTCTTGATTTTATTAATTATTGTAGTAAAATTTTCAATATTCATAAATTCTTTTTCTCTTTTGATTTGAGGACAAAATGGGCAATTTAAATTACAAACATTGGTTATTTCAATATATATTCTTTTATACATATTATGTTTTCCTTTTTATCTATTTTTCTTGTGTTCTTCAATTTCATATGAATCACCACTACTCATATACGTATTAAAATCATCATTTCCAAGATGTCTATATATGCTTGATGGCATTTCAATTCCCTTATTATATTTCTTAGAATTAATTAACATTATTCCAATACCTTGTATTTTTGCTGTTTCAACGTCTTTAGCAGTAATTTGATCAACACAATATAACGCTATTCTTTTTAATCTAGGTATTCTAGAATCTATGTCAGTTTGCATACTTCCTTGTTCTAATATTAATATTTCATTATATGTTCTTTTATTATAAAGTAATTCATCAGGCATCATAAGTTGTTCTACTCTATCTGTTGCTTTTTCGGTAAAACTAAATGGCTGATATAATGTATAAGAATCTTCTGGAAATATATGAACAATTTGTTCCGGATTTAAATCACTAGCATCATAAACATAAGTATTAGAGTTTTTTAAACTACCAAACACAGATATACATCCATTTCCTACTAAAGAATAAGAATGTCCTACCGGCAAACTATCTTCAAATCTAATTCCTGATTTAACTATAGCAAAAAAAGGATTATCATTGATATTATAAACATCAACACCATATTCATTAGATAGTTCTTCGTCTTTAAATTTAACTAACTCATCTTTAACCATAGCATAATCTTTTAAAGCTTCTCTAACTTTCTTTCTCGCAAAGGTCATATCGTCATAGAAAAATTCCATCATATTATATTGTTTTAACTCATTATGTAACTCGATTTTTTCTTGTGAAGATAACATATCTATATTTACTATTTTTTGATATAAATAAAGTCTATCTTCAGGAATATCTATATTTCCAGCATAATAAAACTCTAATAATTCTCTTAAATCATACATTACATTATAGTAGTTTTCTTCAAAGTGATAATCTATAATGTAATCTGACTTTTTCTCATCTAGTGATTTTGTTATTAAATTAATTACTTCATCAAATTCACCATTAAATATAAGCATTCTAAGATTGGTATATTCATTAGGAAATATTTGGATTTGTCTAATTAAATTTCTAAAAATATCACGATATTCATTAGAACTTGAATCTAGGTTGCTTAATTTTTTTATCATATCAAAAATATTTTGGTATATTTTAGGATAATCAGTATTTAAAATAAACTCTTCTTCTTTTGTTTTAGCATAATTATTTAAGTTAGTTGGATCGCCACAATAATTAGCATCATTAATTAAGAATCTATACTCATAAACATTTAACTCATTCCATAATTTTTTTGCAACATCCATATTTAATAAATCAGATGATAAATAAAAAACTTCTCCACTAGAATTAACATATGAATATCCTTTTCTTTTAGTCATATCTTCAAATGAAAGAGATTTACCAGCAGCTACTAAACCACCAACTGGTATATTATGTGATAATAAATCAATATTATATTTTTCTAATATTTTTTTACCAAGTATTTTAGGATTTCTCTTTAACATTTCATATATTAAATCATTTGGATAATCATACTTATCAATAAATTTTAATCGATAATCTTTATTAAAATAACTAATTAACTGACCTGTTAAATTTATATCTTTATTAAGTTCTAAGCATCTATTTACTATTAAATCGTATGTTTTATTATTTAGATTTTTTAACGATGCATAGTATTTTGAAATATCAGTGCTTAAAAATAAATCTAAAAATTTTTGGTTATTAAATAAAAGATCTACATAATTGGAATAATTTAAAATGTATGTAATTCTATCTTCTATATAACTATTCTTTTTTAAAAGTTCAACACCTTCATCATCTAATAAGTTAAGAATTTTTCCATTATAATCATTATCTAAAAAATCCAAAAAATCTTGCTTATTTGAATTAATTATTTTAATTTTTGTAACACTTTTCATATTTATCACTACCCTATGGTAAGTATATCATATAATAAATGTTTGTAGCAATTTTTTAAGATTTTTAGCAAAATAAAAACCAGATAACCTATCTGGAATTTATGCAGCACTAAATAGAATTCTTGTTTCAAAGTTTTTATTTGCTTTAGTATTAGTGGTGTAATAATAGATTACATAGGTGTGAACACTATTTTGAGATTCGGTACTAAAGAAACCATTACCTAAATCCATTACACTTTGACCTTCTTGTTTATTTAAATAGTATTTTGTTTTGGCATCAGCAAATTCTGTTTTAACACCGTTTTCATCGGTTTTACCACCTAGGATAAAATATACTTCATTATCTTCATATTCGTTATAGTTTACTAGTAGAGATAACTTATAATTAATAATATCGGTTGCACTGTTATTTGTTCCTGTTAATGAAAATGTTTTAGAACCAATAAGTTCTCCTTGTTTTTCATAATCGCTTGATTTAAATACTGGATTATTGCCTTGATAAGCAGCAATCATTTTACCATCTTTAACTTCAATAACGTCTAATTGGACACTTCCATCTAAACCACTAGTCATATATGAAAAGCTTGTTCCTATTGTAACAACGACAATGATTGCAACTAACATTATACCTAATAAGGTTTTATTCATTTTATTCATTTTATCACCTTCTATATTAATATTACTAAATTTAATAGAAAACTTCAATTATTTTTATTCACTAAAGAAATCGTCAAAGTATTCATCATCACTTGGATCGTTAACAACTTTACTATCTTTATCAACGACAATCTTAGGTTCATCTTTAACATTGTTCTTGGAATTATCACTTTGTTTAAAGAAATCATCGAATTTTTCAACCATAGTTGAATCTAGTTTATCGTAATCAGTAATTTTATTTGCTTGATTATTTTGTTTCTTTTGTTCTTCTTGTTCTTCTTTTTCTAATTCAGCAATTTTAGCATCGATCTTTTTTAATATGTTGTCAACATCAAAATCGGGCTTAGAATTTATATTTTGTTCATTAGCACTTTTTTGAATCATTGGCAAATCTAAGAAGTCAGTTTTATCTAAATCTTTTTTATCAGTTGGTTTTTGGTTTAACAAACTATTAAAGTCAAATGGAACACTATTTCCGCCAAATGGAGTATTATTACCAGATGGTTTATTTAATCCTTCAAAAATATTACCAATTGGTTTTCCACCACCAAAACCTGCTCCATTCATTCCCATTCCACCATTATTTACGGATTCTAGAAACTTACTTTGCTTTTGATCTTGAACATATTTTTTAAAATCAAATATTTCAACAGGCGTTTGTTTTCTTTCAATAAATGGGGATTCTTCATCACTATGTCCCCAATTAATTTCATAACTTGGTGTTAATTTTGTTTTGTAGGGATTCATTCTTTGTCTTAAAATAACAACTTGGAATTTTTTTAGTTTTTGTAAATCACTTGGTGTTAATAATGGACGTGATGCGGTTTTTTCTTTTTCTTTTGATTTAATTTCACCACATAATTTACTTATTTCATCTAAATCAGCTAAATCACTACTATTAATAAATATTTTATTACCACAGTTACCTTTAATTGTATCGGCTTGTTCTTTGCCATATACATCATTTAACTGAGAAAATCCTTGAATAATAAAGGTAAATCTTATATTTCTTGAACGAGCTGCTGAAACCATTGCCGTAACATCTTTAAGTGGTGGCATGTTGGCAAACTCATCTAAAATAAAGTTGGTTCTTATTGGTAATTTTCCTTTTGGTGATTTGTGAGCAACATCAACTAAAACTTCATAAGCTTGTTTTAAGAAAATCGTTGCTAGTGGATGGTATGTTGTTTTTTCATCATGTATTACGACGAATAAAGCTGTCTTTTCAGTACCTATTTTATGCATATCAAAATCACTATAACTAAGCATTTGACTTAAGTTTTTTTGTGTTGTAAATTTTTCCATTTTTTCACTAAATACGGATAACACACTGGTTCTTGTTTCAGTTGGACCAGTAATTGTTGATTTAGCAAAGTTATATGGTGTTGAATCTTTACCCTTTAAATTAAAGTATTCTGTCGAAAAGTTACTGTTCATTCCCATTTTTTCTTCACCGACAGCGGCCATATAGTTTATTGAATTAATATTAATATATTTTTCTTCAGCATCTTGAAATAAACCAAGTGCTAAACCATTGAAGTATCCCATACTAGCATTTCCCCAGAATGGATCATTTGCTTTAGGATCATTAACCATATTAAATGAAACGTCTTTTAATAACTCAATTGCTTTATCTTCGTTTCCTTGTTTATATAGATCATAAGGTATTGCCAAGGGATTCCAGGCATTTCCCATTTGAGGGTCTCTAAAATTTAATGTGATAATATTGTAACCTTTACTTCTTAAGAAATTAGCATGATCTCTATATAACTCACCTTTGGGGTCAGTAATAATCATTGATTCACCTTTACGGCCTAAGCTTTCAATCATCGGCTCAACGACACATTGACTCTTACCATTACCAGTCGAACCAATAACTAAGGTATGATATGAACCGTTATCTACCCACATAGCCTTGCCGTCATTAACCATTGGAACACCACCATATTCACTAGTTAATTCACTAATAACAACTTTTTTGACATCATCAGCATTTTTCATTTCTTTATCAGTGGTGAATCTGGTATAACCTTTTTCCTCTTCTTTTTCACCTATTTTTAAACCTATTCCTCTACCTTTTTCATGGTCGAATATATATGAAGATATACTTAAAAATATTGATACTAAAACAGCAATAAACACAAATAAGGTAGCTGGTAAATAAGGTGGAAATAATCCAGCAAAAAAATTCAATCCATATAATTTTCCCTCGTTTAACAATGATGATAAGTTAACTACTGCTAATGAACATAAAATTAATAAAAATATACTATATATTACAAACATTATTAAATCTTTAGATGATACTCTAAATTTCATGTTAATCCCTCTTCTCTTCTTTAAATTATATAATATTATTTATTATATTTCAATTCTTACAGTTAGCAGAATAATAAGAACTCATATCAATAACAGTATAGCTCTTTAATTCTTGATATGTATACTTTTTATAATCAAGTCCACTAGCATCTATATAGGCTACGGTAACATTTTCACCAGTATTTTGAACTATAATGTATGCTTTATCTTCATTAATTACTAGATTTCCTGGATTTCCATATGCTAAATCAATTATATTTGATCTATCATTGTAATCACTAATATTAGTTATAGGATTATTTATATTAGCACTATTTATGGCCCAATTTATAAGACTATATTCATTTAAACCAACTATATTACCATCAATTGTTTTTCCCCAATCTGGATCAATAACTTTATATTCACTAGAAATGTTACTATAAGGAATTTTATAGCCTTTCTTTCCTACTTCATCAATAAGAGTTACTGCTTTTTGAGCTACATTTATTCCATTACATTGGTTATTACCAGCATTATTAATCTTATCTGTTAATTCAGTTATTCCATCTTCACCAATTTTTTCACCTAAACTAACTGATAAAACTTCATTATCACTACTTGAGAAATCAGTGTCGGATTCTACTGTTCCAGTTTGATAATTAAGATTGCCAAAATTCCAAGTTGTCGTTTCTAAAATATTTTGTTCATCACCATCAATTATGTAAAAAAGAAATAGAAAAAGGAATGCAACTCCGAATGCAGCGGCACATATACCTATTATTTTTAATTTTATTATAAGGAGTTTCTTGTTACCTAAAAATGATGCTGCTCCTCCTTTTTTGCCACCGATTAATCCAGTTATAGCGCTTGATGCATTACCTTTTCCTTTTAATAAACCGCTTATTCCTTGAGTTTTTGCACCTAATGGACTATTACCTGTAAGCCCATCTTTTGGTGATAAGGAACTCGAGCTGCCAGGACTTGCTGATGATAATGGATTATTATTAGCTATTCCTTTTAATGGATTTATCATTCTATTTGCTTTATTGGCAGCAAGTTTAGCTAAAGGATTATTACTTTGGTTTAATGCATTTAAGGTATTTTTCCCTTTAGTAATTAAATTTCTACCTAAATTTGTACGAGAAAACTTATTATAAGCATTAGCTCCGACAGCAGTTGCAGCAGTAATAGCTGCACTTTTTGCTAGTTCTTTCATAGGATCAGATGAATACTGATTATTTGACTGTTCTGCAATATTTGGCTCATTAATATTATTATCTTCTGGTAAATCTTCACTTTCAACATCAGATTGTTCACTTATTTCTTCAGATAAGTTTTCATTTTCTAATTCTTCATCTAAAGTTTCATAATCATTATTCATATAATCACTCCTTAATTAATTCTTATCTTATAGTTGTTAATACTATTTTCAATAAAAACAAATTTATTATCGTCTTTATCAATTACATATACTGCCCTTTTGCCATCCACTACTCCACTAGAATAGCTTTTAACTTCAGCACTTAAAAACTTAATTGTTTTAATACTTGTAATCATTTTTTCAAATTCACTGTAAGTGGAATATTTATTTCTTGTTTCATTATCCAAATTATTATATACATCTTTGGGATTATATAATATATCAGATACCAAATTGGCTAAATATTTGGATGAAATTTCCGCAGATGATAAATATAATCTTTGAATTTCATTTACTTTATAATCATGGAAATATTCAGTAAAATCATTAAATGTATTGGTTTTGTTAGCATTTTTACTATAAATTAATCCAAAAATAATTGTTCCAATTATTGATATAACACTTATTATAATTACTATTTTTTCATCACTTTTGCTTTTCATTTATTACCTCATTATATTTAGTCTTATCAATAGGTGTTATTGAAAATAATTTAAAATCTTTATCAACTTTTATAAATAAATATTCATCTTCTAATTTATTAACTTTATTTTTTAATTCTTCATATACAGTACCTTTTACGTAATAGATATTGTCATGCATATACATTCCATTTAGTCTAATACTTATGTTTTTACCAATATATTTATTATTTAAATTATCTATATTATTATTAATACTATTTAAATACTCTTGATCTAATATTTTTTTTAAACTGTCTTTATCATTTAAGGATAGATAACTTAAATATTTATTTACACAATTTTCTATTGTAAAAAAATCACTATAATCATTAACTGTTTCATAAACATATGGTTTGGTTGTTTCAGGAACAACTTCATTATTTTCTTTTTTATTAGTACTAACGATATAAATTAAAACCCCAACTAAAATAACAAAAATTATCATTAATATTATATTATTTATATTACTTTTATTCTTCATATTTTTCCTTTTTAACTATTGCATCCATTAGTAACGTAATTATAGTAGGATCTAGCATTATTTACTCTTGTTGTATCACATTGGGTGTGTTCTGTAGGATTTTCAAAATTATGGCAAAAATTTGATGTGATACTATCAACAGATTCACTACCAGACATGATAGCATTATATAAACCACTATAACCGCTTTTAAGTTCTATAAACAAATAACTTATTTGGTTACCAGGATCACCTATTGATACTCCATTTTGTTTTGCGGAGTTTAGTAATCCGGCTTTTCTAGTGGAAAATGTCCATTGACATAATCCATAACCCGCATCATCATTTGCAAAATTAGTATATGTTCCATTATCAACAGCGGCTGTATAACTTTCATCAGTATGGCCAAGTGGCCCTTCAAAATTATTTTGTAAATTAATATAATTGAATGCACTTTCAGCATTTATATTTGACATAATTGCCGCAATACCATTATCAGATGCTCCATACTCTTTTAAAGTTAAACAAACAGTTTGAGTGTTTGTTCCGCCATTAATTGTACCTACAGTTGATGGTTGAGGTCTAGGATTTTGACTCGAAATATATGTGTTAGGATTTACTCTTGCTCCTGATGATATTTTAATTTCAAAATGAAGAGCTTTTTCATTAGTATCACCGGTTGTACCCATAGTACCAAGAACTTCTCCCTGAGTTACACTTTGCCCATCAGTAACATATACTTGACCTAAATATGCATAGGTTGAACTCATTCCATCAGAATGATTTACAACTACCATATTTCCATAACCCGAATTACAAGTTTTATCTCCTGATTCACAATTATTAACTACTTTAGAAACTACTCCAGACTTAATGCTTATTATATTAACTAGATCTTCACTTGATCCAATATCTATTCCCTCATTAGAACCAGGACTATAATCCTTAATTATATAGGCAGATACTGGATCACCTTTAGCAAATTTTTTACCATTTTCCTCAGTAATTTCAGTGCTCCCAATTGGATAATAATATTTATTATCAACACTAGTAAAATAAGTTAAACTTTCAGGATTACTTCTATAAAACAATTCTAGGTTGTATTTAATTGCATCTATTATTTCTTGTCTTTCTTCAACTATTTTATCATGATATTTGTTATATAGTTCATCATCATTTTCCATTGCCGATTCTAAATCTTCTAAAGTTTTGTAGCCAGATTCATCTACAATATGGGAAAAACGATATTGTAAATGAGGTTTTTTATCAAAATATTCACTTGTTTTTAAAAATTCCCAATATGCATCTTCACTAACTGTTTTATTATTAGCAACTGTATATGTGCCACCGCGATTTAAACATTCTTGATGTTTTTCGCTTCGAGTTATTCCAAAAAATTTGGTTAATCCAGATTTAACTAATAATTTTTCACCAAATGAGGCCATAGTAACTGAATCGACTGCTTTACAAGTAAAAGTATCACCTTCTTTGTGAAGTTCTCCTTGAGGACACGTTGGTACTGATTGATTATTTCCATTAATTTCATAAACTGGAGCAGTTGCAACACTACATGTTGCCTCATAACCAATCATCGCTTTAATTAAAATTTTAATTGCATTTGATTCGGATGTTAGGGATGTATATCCCTCTTCCTCTTCATTATCATCTATAGATATTTCATCATTTTCATTTTCAAAATCAAATGAAATTTTATCGAACCATCTTTTATAAAAAGCATTATCATCTCTAAATGAATCAGCATTTAGGCCATAATAAATAGTTGCAATAATTATTTCATCTTTAATATATAAACCACTACGTTCATATTTAGCTAACATCTTATATAATTTAATATAAAATTTCTTTTGGCTTTTAATAGTTTGTTCAACACATTTTTCACTATCTTCTTCTTTTTCACATGTTCCTGACCAGTAATTTTTAAATTGTTCAGCGAAGTCTTCCCAATTAAAACTAGCGTAGTTATATCCATCTGCTTTTACATTATTAAATATCAAAAAAAGTGATATACATAATATCATTTTTATTAAAAATGGAATACTTTTATTTATCACTTTCATAGTTTACACCTTCTTTATTTTATAGTCCGCCACCTGAACCAAATGAATCTAGTTCTTCTTGTGTTAAGATTACATTAATTCTCATACGACGGTTTCCACATACAAATAATGCTTCACCTTGACTATATGTTTTAATACTTTCTTTTTCGTTATCATTTAAGTCGATTAATCTTGCTAAATCTTCAACTGCTTGTTTACGTAATCCCATAACCAAATAATAAGATGCATTATCAAATATAGCTTTACCATGAACAAATACTTTTTCAGCTGCAAAGTCGGTAGGTTGTTGAGTAATAATTATTGTTCCAGTATTATATTTACGACTTCTTCTTTGAACTTGGGCTAAGAATTCAGCACCTAATTCATTTCCAGCACTTAATAAGATATGAGCTTCATCAACGTACATAACTGTGTTATTAGATTTATCTAAACATAAACTCCAAGCATATTTTAATATGTTAAAGAATAAAGCATTTCTAATATTTGCATCACTATTCATTAATTCTTTAATATTAAATACGATAAAATTACTATCGGCTTTTAAAGATGTATGACCATTAAAGTAATATCTTAATTCTCCAATAAATGGTCTAACTCTAAGTTCTAGACGTTCCATAACATCTTTTTCTCTTGTTGCTTCTGGCATTGATAATAATTTACCTTTAATAGTTGAATAAACATCATCAAATGTTGGATATTCATCTGAACTTAAACTACTAAAATCTGAGTTAAAATCAATATTAAATCTTTTATATGTTTCTTGACATACCTCACTAAACATTTGTAATACGTCATCTTCAATGGTTGGATAATAGTATTTCATAAATGCTTTTAATGATTGAAGAGTTCTAGTTAAAACTGAGTAACCAGCACCTTCCTTAATTTCATCTTCATCAGCATCCATAATTACTTCTAAAGGGTTAATTAAACCAAATGCTCCACCTTTACCTAAATCAATAAAGTCACCATTAAAGATTTTGGCCATTTCTTCAAGTTCGCCTTCAGGGTCAATAGCGATTATTTTACAATTATTTCTAATATGTGTTCTTAGTAAAAGTTTAGCAGTTGTTGATTTACCACTACCTGATGTTCCTAAGATAATAACATTGGCATTATTTCGGTTATATTCTTTTTTCATTTGATATAAGAATTGGTTAAATAATACAACACCGCCTGAAAAATCAACTCCTAATAATGTACTTGATCCAGGATCTTTGATGCTATCGAATACGAATGGATACATAGCAGCAATTGTTGGAGCAGGAATTGGAATACCTACTCTATCTTCGATATCTTGTTTAGGGAATATTGGAAGCATTGATTTTAAAACTTTTTCTTGTTCGAACATCATAGGAATTCCACGCATTCCCATGCTATCTAAATAATTTCTAACTTGCATTTTTTTATTTTCAAGTTCTTCTTTACTGTCAGCAGTTATCATAACATGCATTTGAAAATCCCATATTTTTGATTGAGTTGCTGCTAACATTTGAACAAATGCCTCTAACGATTCATAGTCTTGTCTAAATCTCTCTTGAAGTGTTCTATCATGTTCTTTTTGATATCTTTCTTTTAAATCAACAATTTCTTTATTAAGCATTTTTTGCATTGATGAAAAAGGAATAGGAATATGCTTAACAACAACTTTAATACCAGGAATATTTGTGACATTTGATAAGAATCCTGGTTGAATTGTTTTAGGATAACTTATGATTGTCAAAATAGTTGCATATTTATCACTAATCATAAAATCATTAACATTAAATTTCATTCCTTTTGGAGCTATTTCACTTTTTAAATTAGCACTACTCATAAGTTACCACCGTCCCAAATTCATTTTTCTGTCCACCATTTAAGAAGTTTTGCAATAAGAATTTTAAATCTTCATCGCTTGCTTTACTTGATATTAATCCAATACTTGCTAATTGTGTTATTAATTGTTGAACACGTTTATTAACTACATCTAAATTTTTATCTCTAAATAATATGTAATATTCTGTATCAACTACATTGTATTCATTACCTGAAAATAATTCGGCCTTTTGAATATCTTCAGAAATTAATTTTCTTACAGCTTGTGACTGGGCATTATCAAAATCAAGTTGTAATTGAGATAAATACATTTTTATATCTACCGGTCTATCGGCAACAATTAACCAAAATTCATAATCAATTGTGTTATAAAAATTTCTAAAGTTAAATATAATATTATTTTGAGTTTGATAATCTAAAATAAAGATATTTTTAGGCTCAACTTTGATTCCAGTAACCATCCAATTATTATCTAGAATTATCATTCCATTTTCTATTTTTTTTACTGGTAACCAATCTTCTGTAAATTTATTTTGTGTCTTCGCCATTTCGAATACACCAACCTTTCCAACGATATTCTTTTTGACCTGTAAAATAATTATAAATATTTTTTATAAATGTTCTAACATTGTGTTGGTTTGGAAGTGGTATTACTAGGAATGCACAAAATAACATTGGCATTATTATTGATACAATTCCTAGTAATGTACTTGTACTAACCGCAAATAATAATATAAGTGTTATTGTAAAACCAGTTCCAACTATTATTAAATCGGTGCTATTAAACATTCCTAATATTAACATTGATCTTTTTGAGTTAGCCGGAATTAAATAATCATTATTTCCCATTTTTTATTCCTCCTATTTTTTATCTTTATCTAAGACAGCCTTTTTAATTTTATCCCAGGCAAGATCTTCTGGTGTTTTGGTTTTAACTCCATCATTACTAATTTTTTCGGTTTGTGCATATTCTGCATTATAAACTTTATCAAGTTTTCCGTCCTTGTCATTAGTATGTATTCCCGTGATACGACCTTCTTCATGTTTTAATACACCTTTGGCAATTATGTTGGCTGCGGCTTCATTAGCTTCGATCATAACTTTGCGTTCAACATTATCATAATTATCACGATACAATTGTTCTTCTACACCAGCCCTTAATTGTTGATCATAAACAAATTGTCTAGCACCTTCTGTTTGTTGTTGTTGAATTAAAACATTTCTAGTAATTTCGTCTTTGTTGCAAGCATTGGCTACTTGTTTTTGAACTAAATTATCACGTACTTTAGCTATCTCATCATTAAATTTATCAAATACTTCACCAACGATTTTTTGACGTTTATCTGCTTTAGCATCAGCAACTGCTTGATCAGCTTTGGCCTTTAATTCTTGAGGAGATAAATTTCTAATAATTCCTCCTTCATCAACTGTAGATTTACTATATATTTCATTTCTAATTTTAGTTTCATCAGCTTGGGTAAATTCTGCACTTAGTCTTGATTCAACTTCACTAGTAGCACTTGCTTTCATGGTTTGTTCTGTTGCAGCAAATGTTGCCTGGTTAGTTGCATCTAATGCAATTTTTTCTGATCCACCTGCTTTAGCAATTGTTTCAGTAACTTGCGTTTTAATTGCTGAGTTTACATTTGCTTGTTGATCATCGGTTAATGTAATATTTCCTACTCCACCAGCAGCAGTAATTTGTGCATCTACATTTGCAACAGCAGTTGCATTAATTTTTCCCATTGAACTACTATCTATATTTAATTTTGAAATATCACCTTTAACGGAAGCCATAATTCCATCAGCTTGTACTTTAGCATTTCCTTCTAATTGTAATCTAACACTTTGACCGCTAATTGCTGCTTGTAATCCCTTACTATCTATTTCAGCCTTTACAAGTGCTTTTGTTTTAGTATCTGCTTCAACTTTAACTTTGGCTATTGCATCTTTGTTTCCAGCTAAAATTGAAGATTGATAATCTGCTATTACACTTTCTCTAGATAGGTATGAGTCAATTAAACGTTTTTCATTTGCATTAGTAGTTGTTGCAGATATTTGGCTAAGCTTTTCATTAATTTTAGCTTTTCTTTCTTCGGGAGAAAGTGTGATTCCTTTAGTTGCTGCTTCTCTATCTACTTCTGCAGCAACATCTTTATATGTTTGAGAATTTGCTGCAAATTCAGCATTTTTAGCCATATAGTCTCCTGCCTTCATACGTGCTGATGCAACATCATTTTCTCCAGGTATTTCATGTCCAATAGCTTTATCTCTTATTGCAGCATTTTGTTCTTTGGCATGTTGCTTTACATTATCTTCATAGGCTTTACCATATTTTTCATTTACCTGTGTTCCAAACGATTTACCACCAAAGAATCCCTGTTTTTTACCATAACCGTATGTGTTTGTATATACACTTTCACCTTGACTTTTAAATTGTTTAAGTCCTCCGCCACCGGCATAACCTTTAGCAGCTCCTTGTTTTGCTGCTGCACCGGCAGACATATGAGTCATTCCTTTGGCTGATTTTAATCCAAGTTTGTTGCCAACTTTCATTGCAGCATTGTTTCTAAGAGCACTCCATGCTCCACCAGCAGCACCAGCAGCAGCACCTATTCCTTGATTAGCTTTGTCTAATCCTTTTCCTATTATTCCACCGACGCCAGGTGCTTCTCTAACTCCTGATAATTTCTTAGCAATTGATTTAGGTGAAAATCCTCCACCTTCACCAAATGTGGTTCCTAATAGATTTTCTAATAATTTTGGTGCGTCTTTAGCAAACAATAAAACTCCAATTATTAAAACAACGTTTGCAAGTAATTTAACAAAACCAGTTACTCCTTCACTATTTCCGAATACACCACCGGTATTATTTCCTACTGAAGTTGCCAAGATATTAATAAGAAACATTGCAAAATAAATTGTAATTAAACGCATGAATAAACTCAAATAAGTCTTAATTAAATTGTCAAGCCACTTTGAAAATACTCCACCACTTGGTTTAACTATATAAGCCATGATTGGAATAGGGGCAATTATCTGTAAAAAGGCCATCTTTGCAACTCTTATACCTATATCAAACACATAAGATACAAACATAAGAAGTGCAACTACACCACTAATACTCGAAATAATATAAAGATAATTTATATGAGGGGTATCTTTTTTTAATGAATCAAAGAGGGTAGAATTTTTTGCTAAGTCGCTTATCGTTCCCGTTTGGGCATTTGTTACTCCGGTTTTATATGCTTCACATACATCTAACGAGCTGTCTTTCCAGCAATCAACGTAATCTCCGTTATCATTAATTGGGTAAAAAAATGCGGTGAATATTTGAACTGCGACTTTCGAACCCATACTGTCCTCTCTAAGTTCTGAAGAGCCATTTCCTGTACCCAATATTATATTTTCAATTACTTGATCATCAATAATATGATTTTGAATTTTAGTCATATATGTAAATACCATACTGTATGCTGTAAGCATAACAATTGCGATAACTGCATTTTTTAATATTCCCTGCATTGATTTATCGCCGCCCGCACTTATCTTATCGGGATTCATGATATTTAAAATAATATTATAAGCAAGAATAAATAGCATTCCTATTCCAAGTATAACAGAAATACGATTAACCATTGTTGTTATGTCAGCATTTTCACTGTTATATAAACTTGCTTTAGCAATTATTTTAAATAATTGATATGAAAATGCAATTAAGGAGTATATTAAATTATCTATAAAGATCCATAGTGAATACCAAGCACTAATAAAAGCATCACCAATTGTTTTTGTCCAGCCAAACATGTAATATCACTCCTATCTTACACAAGTGTTTCCCTGACCCAGTGTTAATTCTAATAAAAAATTTAATACTGAAGGTAGCAAATATAAAAGTACCACCAGTGCTAATCTAGTTGTAAACTTTTTGGCAGATTTTTGCAATCCTTCAGCCTGTTTGCTTGTTATTGATACAACAAAATCATAACTAGATAGTGCCAAAGTTAACAAAGGGGCAACTATTTTAAATACATTAAATATTGATTGCAAATCTTGACCAAATGAACCTAGTGCACTGCAATCTGTATTAGAGTTTTCATTAGCTAGAAGATTTATACCATAAGTATCATTATAATCTAATTTAGATTCAATGCTATCAGCATTTACACTTATAAAACAAAATAAACATGAAATTATAATAGATATATATATAATTTTATTTTTCATAATTACCACCTATCATTGCACAATTATACACATAACATTATATCATACAAAAAAACAACAGTAAAGTTGTTTTTTATTATTTTATTATTAATCTATTTGTTGTTGTGCTTCTGTACACTTGTATGGAGTTAAGATACATTTTTTACATGTATTAAAACCTAGTTCATCAGATGCATCAGTAAATCCATTAACAAGTCCAAATATCCATAAAATAATAGATGGAGATAAGAATATTAAAATTCCAGCTGCTATTCTTATTCCTAATGATTTAGTATTCTTTTTAATATCATCATCTTTTCCAGATGTTACAGCTTTTCCTAAATCTATTGCTCCTAGTGCAACTATAATAACAGGAATAGCAACTTTAAAAATTAATAATACATATCCTAATACTTGTACTACTGCACTCATTTTTGTACAAAAACTTCCTAATCCGCTCATTTTCTCTCTCCTTTACATCTAATAAAATTATAAACTATTTATATAATTACGTCAAATATTTTACAATAATATTTTTATATTTTTTGTTGCTTATTAAATCCTAATTTAATTAACAACTTATCTATAGATAGTAATCTATCTTTTTTATCATCAAAATTATTTAAATTATAATAAACTTTTAAATCAGTTTCTTTTTCAAAATAATTGATTTCTTCATCTTTTAAAGCACTGCGATTTAACACTATTTTCATATCATTTAGTTTATCTTTATATTTATTAATATTTTTGATAAATTTTGATATTCTAATAATACCAGGCTCTAATAAATAAATAATGTCTGTGCATATGTTATTCTTATCTTCAAATTCATTTAAATCAATAATTATTGCATCTATTCCTTTTAATCCTTGAATCTTTGTTTCAGCTTCTGTGTAGTCGTTACAAAATATTATATCAGGGTTTCTAAAATACATAGCATCAAAACCATTTAGTTCAATACCTTTAACTTTATAGTTAAACGCTAATTGTTTAACCATTTGTTGCATTAATGTTGTAGATCCGGCACCTTCACTTAGGTTTTTAATACCTATTATTTTCATTTCATTTACTTTAGATGCTGAATTAGTGCTACCGATTGAACTATTTAATTCACTTGTAAATGTTGTTGTTTGAATATATTTTTTTACATCTTCATAAGTGTTAGATCTATTAACTAAGAAACTAACTCCTTGTGAATTACTTGTAAAATTATAATAACCATTATTAATTAACTGGGTTAAAAATTCTTTACTATTACAATAAGCACTATCATTTAAAAGTAAAATTACTTTGTCTTTGCCAAAGTAATTTAAAAATTCAAATAAATCAAAACTTGAAAAATAATTTTTTATTGCAGTTATATCAATTATTACTTTGTTAAAATAAAAATTTACTAGTTCTTTTTCAACACTGTTAACGTCATAGACTCCATTTAATACTTTAATAATATCTATTGTTAATGAGTTTACTACTCTTGTATTTTCATTTACAATTACTAAATTCATATAACCACCTTAATCTTTTGCAAAATATACTGCCTTGCTTTCTCCGGTAACTGGAAATGTAAATGCGTTATCTAAAATCGGAATATCAAATTTAAAAAACACGGTTACTCTATAATATTTTCTGTTTAAAGTATCTCCTTCAATCGATCTTTCGTAAACACAATATTTATATTTATCAGCATTTCCTTGTTTTTCATATCCCGTTAATTTACCATTTATTGCTCCATCTAGATAATCATCTCCAGTATCAGTACACTTACCATATACATAATATCCTGTACTGTTAAGATATTTTACTATTTTTTCCTGAGTTTTATCTGTTAATCCTTCATTTTCTTCAATTAAAGATATAATTTCATTTTTAACTTTAAAAGCTTTTGAGTAATTAACAGATAGAGCAAGATAACTAGTGAATAATACAACAAAAGTAATTACAATTCCAACTAGCCAGGCTCCACCAATTGACTCTCTCATACTATCTTATAATACTATCCATTATTTGTGTTTGTACTTGTATCTTTTTCAACTGGGCAAACAACATCTTTCATATCGCCATTAGCATCATAATATTTACATTTACAAGTACTTTCATTTCCAGAACATTCACAATTAAATTTATTAGCACATTTTGTTTGATTCAAAATATTTACCTTTATTTGTGGCCAAACAAGTGCTGTAAAAACACCTCCAATAGCCGCAATAGCAACAACTGTAATAGCAGTCATACTTAGTTCTCCTGATGCTTCTTTCATATATAAATTCCTCCTTTATTTTATAATTTTATTATATATCAAAAAAAATAAACTATCAATATAATTTGACAGTTTATATGTTAATATTTATATTTATTATTTATTATTTATTATTTATTATTTGATTTTGGACAATTACTTGGATTAGATATGCATGCTAAACAAGTTTTGTAGTCTGCCGGTTGTTTATTGAAAGCATCTACAACAAGATTAACAAATGTTGGTAAAAAGAATACCACAAAGCCTATTACTATTCTTTTTCCAAGTGTAATTATTTGATTTTTTAAATCGTCAGCTTTACCGCTTGTTACTGCTTTATATAAATCAAATGTTCCCATTGCTATTATTAATAATGGCACTATTGTTCTTACTATTAAGATTGAGTAAGACACTAATTTTAATGTGCTTCCAAAATCTGAGCAAAAATTGGTTGCTACAGGAGCTTCATTTTCTGCTAGTACATTAATATAACTAAAATTTAATAATAAAATTAATAATTTATTCATAATCATATTTTTCATCCGCCTTTGCTGGTATCATATTTTTTATAAATTTAAAGGCTACTACGCCAATAATTCCTATGATTAATAATATTAATAAAATAGTTAAGAAACTACTTTTCTTCTTTGGTACTACTACTGTTTCTTTAATAATATTAAAATAAAATGTTTTTTCAGTTAAATCTTCAGCTATTACTTTAACAGTAACTATACTACCATTTACTAAATCACTATTGTCATTTATTTCATATGTTGCGTTTTCATCCTCTAATTCAATATTAAAATTTAATGAATTTGTATCTTGGTTTACTACTACATCATAATTTTGTTTATTATTATCAAAATCTAAATTGTAATTTTCAATTGTTATATTTTTGATATTGATATTATTTGATAGTGCTTTATAAGTTAAGTTGATAGTATAATCTTTAATACTTCCGTCTTCAGCTGTTACAGTAATAATTATGGGATTAATAATACTTATTGGATCATTATTTCTTACATTTACAGTAGCTTTATCTGATTCGGTTTCATATTTTATATCTATTTTATTAACTGTTTTATCTATAACTATTTCATATGTTAATTGTTCTTTATAAAAGTTAATTGTGTATCCTTCAATTGTTAGACTTTTTAAAAAGGCATTACTATCCTTAACTGGGGCTGTTGTCGTTGTCGTAGTTGTGGTTGTTTTGGTTGGCTTAGTAGTTCTTCTTTTGGTTGTGGTTGTTGTTCTTTTAGTTGTTTTTGTTTTTTTGCTTGTGGAAGTTGTTGGTTTAGTTGGTTTTTTAGGTATGTAAATAGATCCATCTGAAACCTTGTCACAATCATAGGCATAAGTAATACCACAATATGTTTCGGAGCTATTTGAACATGTTCCTTGATAATCATTACAACCAGACGAAATAACATATTGATAATAATCTTCATTACCATTTGAACAACTAACTGTATTTCCTCTTACAAACAATTTTTGAGTTTGCCATTGACCTTTATCACATTTTGCCTTTATACAATAATTGATACTTCCAGAACCACTAGAAATTATTCCTTTAGTTTGAAAATTTGTGCAGTCAAAATAGTTACTACCAAATTTTAGATTAGCACCAAACACGGTTAATGGAAATAATAAACATATAAGTAATATTATCTTTTTCATAACAACCTCTTTCCAAAAAAATAATACCGTAATGGTATTATTTCACCAAGACCTATAATAATAATATCATAATATTATTATTTTTTAAATCTTTTTAAATACATTTTTCTTATCTACAACATATAAAAGTGCTGTTACAGCAATGCCGATTGTTCCAAGTGCTATAAAATAATCTTCAACACCTGTTTCTTTGTTATCAGTTGTACCTGTATCTTTTGTAGTATCACCATCTTTGTTTCCACTATTTTTAGTTGTAGTAGTTGTTGTACTATATGGTTTTTTATTATCATCAGTACTTCCTGCTAAATAATCACAATCAAATTTATAAATTCTTGTTGCATATAATGTACTTTCATTTTCATTAGCAGTACATGCACTGCCATTTTCAATTGATTTTCCTTTTGTTCCATCAACTACATTGTTATAGTATGGATTAGTATTACCATTTGCACATGTTAATGTACTTCCAATAGCACTATTCATAATAGTATAAACTCTTTTGCCATTAGTACATGTTATTTCTAATCCTTCAATGTAGAAACCGTTTGTAGCATTTTTTATACTTTCATTAAGTTTAAGTGATTCTTCAACTTGTGGTTTTGCATCTGCTGCTGCTCCAATTGCTTGAGTACTGCTACTAACCTCAGCTCTAACTGCCAAAGGCATAACTAATAACAATCCTAAAATAAACATCTTTTTCATATTTCTTTCCTCCATTTATTCCTTGCTTACTTTACTTTTCTATTAAACTATTAATAGTATACCATAAAATTTTATAAATAAACATATAATTTTTTTATTTATTTAGGATTTTTTACCATTTTTAGTATCAATTTTTTCATCATAATATTTGTTATCATAAATTGTCACTCTATGAACATCTATTTTGTTTTTCTTTTTATAACTTAAATAATAGATACTATCACTTGAAATATTTAGTTTATTATTAAAAGATAAATCATAATCTTCGGTTAATGTTAATTCTTGTCCTGTTACAAATGGAACTTCATATATAATTTTAAATTCATCATTTAAGATGTAAACATAGTGTCTACCTAATGAATAATCATTAGATTCAATATTACTATCTACTACTAGATATTCCTTGTTGTCTAATCCTTTTATTTTATTAAAATAAATATTATCTAATTTTATACTTCCTAGTTCACTATAAGTTTCTTTAGTATCATTTATTTTAATTACTTTACTTATTTTAGTATTATTAAAATACAATTCTAGATAATAACTATAATAAACATTATTTTCTTTATCTTCATTTTCTTCTTCATATATTACATATCTTATACCTATTTCATTATCATTTAATTTAATACTTGTAAAACTATTGTCACTTTGAACTATTTTCATATCTCTAACAACATAATTATCTTTGATATTTTTAAATGTATCATAATCTTTTCTATTAAAGGTTTTATATAATTTTTCATCTATTTTGGTATTACTTACTATATTATCTTCATTAATATTCTTTTCTTTTTTCTTATTAATTGCTTTGTATAACACGATACTAAGTAATGCGATTATTACGCATAACATGATTATTAAGACAATATATTCCCAATTTTTAAATTCTTTTTCTTTTTCCATCAATTATCAACCTCTTTCCTACAATTAAATATTATCAATTTAAATATATTTATTCAAGAAAAAAAGCAGTTATTCTGCTTTAAGTTTATTATAAGTTATTAACCTATTTAAATAAATATTTCTTTCAATTTCCTTCATAGAAACCTCTATTGAGAACTTTTGCCACTCTTACCACTTTTTCTCAATGAAACATTAATAATATAAATTATTTTCTTCTATTTTCTCCTATTAATTCTTTATTATTAGTTAAAAATTTAATTCTTTCCATTATTCGTCTAGCCTTAATTTTTTCTTCTTCATTATTTTTAATAATAAAATGTTCTTCTAATTCATTTAAAGTTAAATTGGAAGTAAAGAATGTACTTAATTTATTATCCATTCGATATTGTAAAATAGTTCCTAATATTTCGTCTCTATTCCATAAAGAGGTTGCTTCAGCTCCAATATCATCTAATAGTAATAAATCACACTTTTTTATTTCATTAAGTCGATCATTAAAATCCTCATTGCCAAATCCTTCTTTTAAACTTCTAAGTAGTTCAGGATAATAAACAATAATAGAATTATATCCATCTTTAGCAAGTTCGTTTAATAAAGCACTTACAATAAATGTTTTACCAGAACCAAAAGAACCACTTAAATATAAACCTTTTTGTTTATTATCTTTTTTATAATCTTTATAAAATTTAGTTATCCATTTAATCAGTTCTACTCTATCTTTACTTGATGGATCAATATCCTTAATTCTTGCTTTTTTAATTTCATATGGCATTTCAAAAAATTTAGATTTAATTTCTTCTTTTTCTTGTAAATCTTTTTTCATATATTTGCAAGCAACATAATTAAAATCAATCTTTCCTTCTAGTACTTTAGGATAATAAACACAACCTAGACATTTATTTTTACAGCCTAATAATCCTTTACAATTTTTACAGTTATTAAGTTCATTAACACTTCTTTCTAATTTAGAAGTATATTTATATGCTATATCATCTTTAATTTTTAAAGAAACTACTAACTTTTTAAAATCTTCATTTTTTAAAGCTTCAATATAATCTTTTTTTAAAGACATTTCTAAATTATTATTTTTGTAATTATCAATATTTAATTTATCCATTATTTAAACTCCTTAAGTAATGCTTCTATTTCTTTCTTTTCTTCTTCACTTACATTTATATCTTTTTGTTCATTATCAAACCAAGTTGGTAATTTAACACTTTTATTAATTTCTTTTTTTGGTTTCTTTTTATATTCTTTTTTAGCTTGATTCATTGCTTCTCTAGCTGTTTTAATACCTAGTCTAGTCCATTGTCCAGCAATAGTTTCAACATAAGCTTTATTAAGTTTATTGTCACTTATTCTTAAAACATAATCGATTAATACGTTAATAACAGCTGGAGGCATATTTAATTCAAGGGCTAAATATTCTAATAATTTTAAATCTCTAGGGGTAGGATTATTATTTTTATATTTACTTTTTAAGAAATCATAGGGGGTTGTATTTTCAAAAATATAAACCATTTTACCAGCACTTGATAAATCTCCTTCAGGACTCTTTAAATGTTCAGGCTGTGTTCTATAAATAATTGTAGGTAAACTTCCACCATTATTATATTCATAATATTTTCTTACTTCTTTAATAAATAAATCTTTATTAATAAGCCCGTTTTCATCAATTGTTAATCTTAATATTTCGCTTACTTTAAGTGTATCTAAGTTATAAATGAACGCTAGATTATTAATTAATTCTTTAGTTTTTTTATTAAAAGCATTATTACCTAACACTTTATTAGGAATGCTTTCTTTTAAAACATCAAAATCAATTAAGTTGTCTAATTTGGGTTTATTACTATTTTTATTTTTAATATTTTCATTGTTGAAATTATTATAGGCACTGCTTTTAAAGGTATCATTTAATTTACTAGATATATCTTTATAGTCATCATATTTAAAGTTAACTTTTTTATAAGATTTAATTAAGTTATTATATTCATTTACTCCTAAGTTATTGTATAACACTATATTTAAAATAGGATGGTTAAAAAATTCATAGGCACTTATTGGAGAATATAGTTCATAGATATAATAATTAATATTATCTCCTTCTTTATAGTATGTTTTAATTAAACCTAATGCTTCTAAGGCACTTCTGGCTTCTTTAATATCGTTTAAGTTACTTTTTAAAAAGGTCATTAAATGATGATGATTATAGGAATCACTAAAGGTTAAAGTTCTATCTAAATCACTCCATAGTGTTAAATATAAACTAATTGCAAGAGGACCTATTATTGGCTCATATAAATTAATTAAATTAACTTTATCATTGTCTGTTAATATAGTTTTGTTAACTACTACATAATTATCTGCTGGTAATAAAGTTATCTCATTCATATGTAAGCCTTCTTTCAACTTCTATTTTATTATTTAAGTAAACCAAAAGCAAGAATAATATTTAAATAATTTATGTATTTATTAATACTTAACTATTTTAAAATAAAATGTTATTATTAATTTAATGGAGGTAGTATGAAATTAGATGTAATAATTCCTTGTTATAATGAAGAAGGAAATATATTAATATTAAACGAAAAAATAAAAGAAGTATTAAATAATATTAATTATCAAATTATATATATAAATGATGGTAGTACAGATAATACTTATAATAAATTGGAAGAAATATATAAACAAGATAAAGAACATGTTAAAGTTATTAATTTTAGTCGTAATTTTGGTAAGGATGCTGCTATGTATGCTGGAATGAGATATAGCACTAGTAAATACTGTGCTATTATAGATAGTGATATGCAACAAAATCCGAAGTATTTATTACAAATGTTAAATTTTTTAGAAAATAATCCAGATTATGATCAAGTATCAATGATTAATAAAGATAGATCTAATGATAATTTGTTTGTTAAAACTTTAAAGAAGATTTTTTATAAATTTATTAATTTAATAAGTGATACTAACTTTAAAGAAGATGCATCGGATTTTAGAATGTTTAGTAAAAGTGCTAAAGAGGCTGTATTAAATTTAGGAGAAATAAATAGATTTTCTAAAGGTATATTTTCTTGGATTGGTTTTAAAACTAAATATTTAGAATATAAGGTTGAGAAAAGATATTCTGGTACTTCTAAATTTAATTTAACTAATTCTTTTAGATATGCTTTTAATGGTATTGTTAATTTTAGTACTAAACCACTTAGACTTGCAACTGTAACTGGTTTACTTACTTCAACAATCTCATTTATTTATTTTATAGTAATGATTTTAGAAACGTTAATTAGGGGTAATAATGTACCTGGTTATCCATCTATTATATGTTTAATTTTAATATTAGGTGGAATAAACCTACTTGCAATTGGTATTGTTGGTGAGTATATTTCAAAAATATATTTAGAAATTAAAAAAAGACCTATATATATTACTAAGAATACATTAGGCTTTGATGAAGATGTTTTGTGACATCTTTTTTATTTACTTGTTTTTTAAATCATTTACATAATTAATTCTTTTATTTATTTCAAAAATTATTTTATTAATTCTTTCATTAGACATAAATGGATTTTTAGATAATATCTTTCCTACTTCTTTTGTAAATCCTTCTAATTTATTTATATCAAAGAAACTAAAATCTTTAACTAAATTAATTTGCATATTTTCATATTCTTCAAATGGCTTAGTTAAAAAGAATTCTCCAACGTATATATCATTTTCGTCATACCATAATGAACATCCATTATCAAATATTGGGGCAACTTTTATAAAATCTAAAGAGTTAATATCTCTTATTACTCCAAAGTTATTAAAATGTCTGTCTTTATTAGCTAAAATATAATCACAAACTATCATTTTATCAACTGATTTTCTAGAATCTTTTATTTTAAGTTCTTCTAAGCATCTTATGTAATGTTCGTATTTATTTTCATTTTCTTTAAATTCAAAATAATCATTGATTTTCCAGGCAGGTACTAATTCAGTATCTTTATTAATAAAATTTTCACAGACTGATATAGCATTATTGTTTTCATAGATAATTTCATATTTAACATATTCATCTTCATTTAATAATCTTTCATACAATTTGGTAGCTATTAATTCATTGTATGGTTCTTGATTTAAGATTTTACTACCTGCTTTAAGTAAATATCTTTTCCCGTTAATAATTTTCCATCTCTTGCTATAATTACCATTACTTGTCATATCTGGTGTATTTAAATTTAAATTCATAGGTGTTTTACCACCATTAAATAATATTTTTCCAATATCCTCAGAAAATTCATTATCAAAGAAATTAATGTTTTCCCACAATATATTATCGTTAGGCTTTTTAACCCAATATTGATCTGATAATGATAAACAATATGCTTTAGCATCTAATAGATCGAAATTATCATCAGAGATAAGTTCTTTTAATCCATTTCTTGATGCTGGTATTTGTCTATTTTTCCACCATTTATTAAACTCATTCTTATTTACTATTCCATCTTTTATTAGTCCGAAAGGCGCATATTTTAAATTATTAGGATAATTATAATCAAATTTTATAATTAGGTGTTCTTCTTCATCATACCAAAAATCAAAAACTTTATTATTTTTATTCATTAATGTATATTGCTTCATAATTGCTCCTCTTTTCATTAAAAATATTATATCAAATACTTAAAAAAACTTATATACTCTTCATGAATATATAAGACTTTTTAGATAATTAATTCTTTTTATTTAAATATTCTTCATCGATATTAATATCTTCTGTTACATTTGAATTATCTACTTCATAGTCATCATAATCATCTAAAACATTGATTTTAACTTTTATATCCCCAACTATTTCTACGCCAAGTTCTTTTTCAACTTTTAGTTTTAAAGTATTTCCTTCAACTTCAACAGTACTAGCACTTGGAGCCGTTAAACTTCTAACTATTATTTCATTTGTATCAGTAATTTTATCTTTTAAATTAACATTTATAATATCACTGTAATTAAATGTCCTAGCTATAACATTTGTTTTGGTGTTGTTATCATATGAATACCAAATATTTACATCATATGATCCATTAACAGCAACTTTACCATTGGAATTATATCCTTTAAATGTATGATTTATTACCCAACAACCTAAAACATTACTTATATTTTCTTCTAGCAAGATACTGTATTCGTCTGTACTTGTTTTTTTACTTTTACCGATAACAGCTTTAGTAACTATTTCTTTATAATTATTATTCATTCTATCACTCTCCTAATTTAAGATATGCATTTGTCTTATAAAAAGTGATATTAACCCAAAAAGAAAAGGATAATTTTATTTATCCTTAGTATTTGTAACAATAATTATTACTACTATCTAAAGTATAACCATTTTCGCAGGAATATTCTTTTTCATACCAGGTTTTTATACATTGATTTCCACTTAGAGAACATCCGTGCGATGGTGCATCATCACAAGTCCATTTGTTACCATGTCTATTAGCTATATGTTGCTCTGTTCTTTTTACATCTTTTGATGATGATTTTGTTATTGTAATTGAACAACTATTTGTGTGATTCTTTTGATCCTTTATATAATAATTATAAGTATTTATAGCAGTATCTGAAGCAAGAACTATTTCTTTAGAAGTTTCATTATTTCCTGTTGTGTAATCGTCGTTCCAGCCTTGATAAATAAGATTTAATTTGTTTTTAGTTGATGCAACAACTGAATTTGAGTTTATAGTTAGAGAACATGTTGGTGTAAAATCTGAATAATTAATTTGATATTTCTTTAATAAATATCCGGTATTTGCAGTTACATTATTTGTAAATGATTTATCTGAATACCATTTTGCTACTTCATTGTTATATACCAATTCGGGCATATTTCCATAAGTATCTTTAACATTAATTGTTTTTTCACATTTAGTCTTAGATTCGTCAGGATAATAGCCATCTGATGATTTACAAGTGTCATCTGTCCATGTATCATTACCTTCAAGATCAAACGCTACAGTGTAAGATAATATATTTTGAGCATTAGTATATGTAATAGCGGTAATTGATGCATTAAAAATATCATCTTCATATGTAGAATCTTTATCTATCCATAAAATTATACTGTATGTTTTTTTGTTTGATTCGCCTGTACTAAATGTTTTTCCAGCTGTTAATAATTTACCTGTATATTTGGATGAAATAGTATCATTATTGTCTAATATTTCTGATAATTTCGACATAGCATAATTAGGATTAGTACAGTTTTCATCATCACAGGTTGCGAACGCTACTTTTATTGTATCTTCTGGAGCTGAAGTTTGATATTCTAAATTTAAATAATATTCTAAATCAATTTTATTATTATTAGTTAGAGTGAATTGATATGGCGTACAACTTAATCCTTCAGTATCGGAAATTGGATAATTTTTACATAAAGATAGACTTCCACTTACATTACTGATTTCTAAATTAATATTTGATGTTTTAACTGCTACTTCATTATTGCTATTGTCTCCATTTAAATTTACGATATAATAAGCATAACTACTTCCTACAATTAAGACAATTAGTCCTAATAAAATAGAAACTGATAATAAAATATATTGTTTATTAAACCACTTACTTTTTTTCATGATTATCACCTTATTTTTTCTATTAAAAATATATCATAAGTTAATAATAAATTCAATTTGGATTTACATAAAAAAGAAAAGTGATTAAAAAATTTTACAATTAATCACTTTATCTACTATACCAATATGTATATTTATTTGGTAAATTTAATGTTTTCTTAGCATCAAATAAATTACTTAACCATGTACTATATGAAGTATATGTTGATCCATACCAACCATTTGCTAACATAAAGTGTAAGTGGGCACCGGTTGAACAGCTTTCCCAGCTTTGGGTTCTTCTTCCACCACCAACATGACCTATAACAGTTTCACTTGTTACTTTGTCTCCTACTTTAACACTGATATCTAATAAATGCATATAACCAGATGTATATTTTTTTCCATTAATTGTATGATAAATATAAACTTGTCTACCGCCACATATTTTTTTACTTGTATTATCTATAATCATTCCAACAACACCATTTGCAGTAGCATAAACATTGGTTCCTTCAGGGTTACCTCCAATATCTGTACCACTATGGAAGTTATTCTTTCCAGTAATAGGATGAATACGATATCCAAAATAACTAGTAATTGTTCCTTTAATTAATGGTTTTCTAAATCCAGTATCTCCTTTAACAGATACACATTCATTTAAATCTTGATTATCTTTACATCCTAATCCCTGATAATATTTAACTAAAGAATCTATACCATCAATTTGTTCTTGAATATCCATAACTATATCACTAATTTTTTCTAAATCAGTACCAAGTGAATCAATTTCTTTTTCTAAGGAAGATATTTTGTTATTAAGTTCTTCCTCTTGTTTAGCTAAATCAACTTGTAACTGTTCATTGTATGTTACTTTTTCGTTCCAAGATTCTATTTGACTATTATTGTATCCTAATATTTGATTTACAACTTCAAAGCGATATACTAAATCAGCATATGTTTGAGCTTCAAAAATATATTCTAAATATATATTATCGCCTTGTAATAATTCATAAGAATTTATTAATTTTTTAATACTTTCCTTAGTACTAGCAATATCTTTATTTAATTCTTCAATTTCCTTTCTAGCGTTTTCAATCTTTTCTCTATTTTGGGTTATCTCTTTTTGTGAATTATATATATTATTTCTTGCACTTTCTATTTCATTATTAGTTCTTTTCTTTTCATATTCTTGATTAGCTTTCTTAGACTTTAAAGAAGCAAGTTCTTTTTTTAACTCTCCTAAAGTTCTTGCATTAGTAGCAAATACATTTGGGATAAATAATATTAATGAAATAAATATAATAATTATCTTTCTCATATTGTTAAATACTTTCTAACAGCCTTAACTGATGAGAACGCTCCTATGACTGTACCAATTAGTATTAATAATAATGATACTTTATAAATAACTTCACCGGGACTTACTAATGTTAATATGTTCATTATATTGGATAGGTTAACAGTATTTAAGGCATTATAAGCATATGAATAACCAAATATTGTAATTAATACTGGTACTAAACTACCTATAAATCCAATAAAGAATCCTTCAATAAAGAATGGTAATTTAATAACTATATTACTTGTTCCTACTAATCTCATGATGTCTATTTCTCTTTTTCGAGAGAAGATGGTTATTTTAATTGTATTATTAATTAAGAAAGCAGTTACTAAAATTAGTCCAACTACTAATCCAATGGTTATTTTTTTAACAGCACTAAATACTTTAATTAAATCATTAACAGTTGTTTCGCCATATTTAACTAAAGATACTTTTTCCATATTTTTAATAGTTGTTGCTGTTTCGTTAATATCTTTAATATCTTTTACTTCAATTATAAATGAATCTTGAAGAGGATTTTCTCCTTCTTCCCAAGTACTTATTATTTTATTAAATGTATCATTTTCATTAGCCATATTATTTTTTATTTCTTCTTTAGATTTGAAGGTAACATGTTTAACATTGTCTATATTATTTAAATCTTCTTTGGTTTTATTTAATTCATCTGTTGTAATATTTTTATCCATAAATATAACTATTGTTAATTCGTTTTCGATATTTTTAGTTATGTTATTAATGTTATAGGAAAGTAACATTCCAATTGATACTAATATTAAGGTAATAATAGAACAAGTAATTGAAGCCATACTTAAACTAAAATTACGTAATATGCTTTTACCAGCGTTTTGAATGCTTTTACCAATAATTCTAAATATCCTCATTTACTTTATACCTTCCTTTCGCATAATCGCCACTAATTAATCCATTCTTAATTACGATTACTCTTTTTTTCATTCTATTAACTATATCTTGATCATGGGTTGCCATAACAACTGTTGTCCCTGTTTCTTTATTGATTTTATCAATTACATCCATGATTTCTTTACTTGTTTCGGGATCTAGATTACCAGTTGGCTCATCGCAAATTAATAATTTAGGTTTATTAACTATTGCTCTAGCAATACATACTCTTTGTTGTTCTCCTCCTGATAATTCATAGGGAAATGATCTTGTTTTATTAGATAGTCCTACTTGTTCTAGGGCATCTAGTACCATTGGTCTTATTTCCTTTGAACTTAATCCATAACTTTCTAATGGATAAGAAACATTTTCATAAACTGTTAATTTAGGAAGTAACTTATAATCTTGGAATACAATACCTATTTTTCTTCTTAATTTATATATTTTACTGTTTCTTAACTTGGCTACGTTTACCCCGCCAACTGTTACATTTCCTTTACTTGGCTTTTCTTCACGATAAAGTAATTTAATTAAAGTTGATTTACCAGATGCGGTTTGTCCAATAATAAAGCAAAAATCGCCTTTTTTTATTTTTAAATTTACTCCAGCAAGACCGGTAACTCCATTTTTGTATATTTTATAAACATCTTTAAGTTCTATAAATTCCATTAAAACATCTCTACTTTCTATAGTAAACAATTAAATTATATCATATTTTGACATATTTTGTGTACCAATTTATGGTTCTTTACATTTTGAATCAAAAAAAGACTATTTCTAGTCCTTATGATCTATTAGATTTACATTGTTAATTGAGTCAAATCTTTTGGTAATTTTTTCAGTTGTTGTATGAATATCTTCAACATCCTTGCTTACTGTGTTAATACTTCTTGATAATTTATCCCATCTTTCACGATATCTACCAAATTCAATTCCTAATTTAGTTAATTCTTCGTGAATAATTTTAGCATATTTATCTCTTTCAATATTCATAACTACCATATTTATAATTGTTAAGGTACTCATTAATGTTGTTGGCCCTGCTATCCATACGTTTGATTTATAGGAATACTCTAAAAGATCAGGATGATATGCATTAATTTCAGCAAATATTGCTTCAGCAGGTAAAAATAAAATTGCTTCAGGAGCGGTTTCACCCGGTATGATATATTTGGTTCTAATAGCATCTATATGTTTTTTTACATCCACCTTAAATGCTTTTAAAGCTTCATCTCTTTCAGCTTTCGGCAAATTACGATCCGTCATTATTTCATAATGTTCTAAAGGAAATTTTGAATCTATACAAATAGTTCCAATTGGGTTTGGTGCATATACAACAGCATCAGCAATAGATCCATTTTTCATTGTGACTTGGGTATTATATACTTTTTTTACATCGCCAAATACACTTGATAAGATATAATTTAAGTTTGTTTCACCAAAAATTCCTCTTGTCTTTTTATCAGTTAAAACAGATTGTAAACTAATAATATCTCGACTTAAATTATCAATTTTCTTTTGAGCTTCATCTATTTTACCAATTCTTTCTAAGACAGCACCAAAAGTTTTATTAGTCTTTTCAAAATTAATATCTAATCTTTCATTAACTTTATCGTTTATGTAATTAAGTCTTTGCTCTATAACCATGTTTGTTTCTTTGAAATCTTTATCAATATCTTTACTAAATTCATATTTAAAATCACCTAATGATTTGGTAAAGTTTGTTTCGAGTTTTCCTATTCTTTCTATCATTTCATTATTATTATTTTTTCTTAATAAAGAAATAAATAATAATATAATAACGATTACTAATAAACCAATAATAATATATTCTAACATTTTACACTACTCCATTCTTAATTTCTTACTTACTATTTTACTTATTATAAATGCGATTAACATAAACAAGCATATTTTTATTAGGGTAACTGGGTTATTTATACTTTCAATTAAACTAGTACCAATTAACTCCCAAAATAACACCAAAGATATTTTACCAATAAGGATACTTATTATAAATTTTTTCTTATCAATTCCAGCAAGTCCAGATGCGATATTAACGAGAAATGCGGGAGTAAATGGCATCGCTATAATTAAGGATAATTCTTCTAACTTTAATTTTTGTATTTGTTTGGTAAACCTTTTTAATTTTCGATGTTCCGTTTTGTCTAACATATTGTAATAATGTGTTTTTAACTTATTTGAACAAAATGAATATGATATATAACATCCTACACAGGTTAATATGTAACTTATTATGAAACCAGGTATATATCCCATATAATAGGCGTTTATTGCTATAAATAACGATAAAGGAAGAATTGGAAAAATACTTTCTATTATAATAAGAAAGCATGCCAAAACAGGAGCAAACACACCTAAATCATTCATAACATTTTCAACTATTGTATTTATAAATTCAAATATACTCATATGTTAATTATAAATCAAAATCTAGTTTATTTAAAGAGTTATATTATATAAAAAGAATCAACATTAAATTTGATTCTTATCATTTAAAACTAAAACTGTGTTATAACCATAAGCTGATAAAATACTTGCTACTTTTTTAGATTTAACTCCACCTTTACAATAGAAGTAATATTCTTTATCTTTACTTAAATATTTATAATGATTATTAAGTAAATTATCGTATGGTTTAAATGACATATCTAAATTAATAAATACACCTTCATTATTATAATCTTTTATATTTATAACTCTCATCATACTATATTATATTAAGTAAATAAAAAAAGGTGAATAAATCACCTAGTCAATTGTATATGGGTTTGTACTTGTACCTGTTCCACCAGTTATTTTTACACTTTGTTTTAAATAAAGTGTTGGATAAACGGCACATGCTGTAGATGTATTATCAGAATGAAAGGTATATTGTAAATTTTGAGGCGTGCTATAAACACTTAAAGCAGTATGTCCATCGGTTGTTAATGAAGATAATGTCCAATAAAGACCAAAAGCATATAACCAATTATTAACACGGCAATTCGAAACAATTGATGTTGTATTTCTACAAGCTGCATTACTTGATGCGTAACCATAATCGGATGGATACATTAACCCTATTTTATCACTATAAAAATCAGTTCTTTCTTTATCATCTGTTATAGTACTTACATGACTTGTTCCTCTTTCTTCTACATATAAACTAGAAGCAGGTTTAGTTGGATTAGATAAACCTCCTAAATTCCATCTTACCGTTGCTATCTTATTAACATATTCATCTTTAATATTTTTACTATAATCATAAGATCCAGTTTGTTGATCATTTTGACCATTAAACCATGTTGTTGTTCCCGTATTTGTTCCTAAATAATCATTATTTAATTCAATCATTAAGTCAGCCTGACTCCATTCATTTATTCCATAACCAGAATTAATGCTTGATTCAGATGTATCCCATGAATAATTTCCTAAAGAAGAGCCCCTAACTATTTTAATTAAACGTTCATATTTATTTGTTTCAACATTATATACATTAAATACTCCTATTATTCTCCATGTTTCCTTATTAAATGTAATATAATTATTTGGCTTAAGTCCTGTATATCTAATATTATCATAACTATCAAATTCAATATCAGCTAAAGTGTTATCAAGTAAAGACACATTATAAGATTTATTTTTATTACTTAATAATGACATATTAAATTCGCCTGTTCCATCTTTTTGAAGTCCATCAATTGTTATTCCATTTGCATCTTTATCTCTTGTACTATATAAATCTGCAATATAATTAGTTACTGAAAAATCATAATTAACTACTACTGCAGCATTAATACTCTTACCTTTTTCACTATCTTGATTTTCTCCATTATCCGGGAATTGAAATTTTAAATTAAATGTTATAGTTTGATCACTGTTTTTTGAAGGAAATACACCACTAACCAATTTTTGATAAATAGCATCTTTAGCTAAAGTTCCATGAGCATAACCTATCTCAGTATCATGTCCTGGGATAGTTTGATTTGGTTCTCCAACAAAATTTGTTGTAATATCATCACTATTGCTACTTATCTTCTTTATATAATAGTGAATCATTCCATCACTAAATGAAGATATATACTTTAACCCCACTTCATAAGGCATTGGAAGTCCATCACTTGAACTTGTTCCTACTGTTGTATTTGATCCAGTTAAAGTAAATGTCTTATTAACCAATATTGCATTACTTGGTTGGATATTGGTTAATGGTACAATATTATCTGTTCCATCGTTGTAAGTAATAAGCATACGACCTGTTTCAGATTTTATTTCAGCAGTTGATCCTTCCGGATTATTTGCTGTAAAGAATGCATATGTTATTCCTCCAAATGTGATTATTAATATTCCTACAGTTAAAATTGTTATTATCGTAATTTTCTTGTTTTCCATAAAAAATTTCACCATATCCTATAGTGAAATTATAAAACTTAATTAGCTCCTTAGTCAATTACTTAATTTAATTTTTTACATATATTATTCTACTTCACCGTAAACATTGCAGTTGTCAACTTTAATTATTTTTACATTATAAAATTTATTATGTTCTAATTTTTTATTAATGATAACTTTAATATAATTATCAGTATGGCCAGTACAATATTTATCAAATACTTCTTCAACTAAAACACTTAAAGTTTTGTCTATAAATTTATTATAGTATTCATTTTCTAATTTATTAGATAATGTAATCATTTTATGAGTACGTTCTTTTTTCTCAGTGTCAGTAACTATACTTTTCATTTTAGCTGCTACTGTTCCATCTCTTTTTGAATATGGGAATACATGAATTTTTCCAAATTTAATTTCTTTAGCGTTGTTATAACTTTCTAAAAAGTCTTCTTTTGTTTCGGTTGGAAAGCCAACTATTAAATCTGTTGTTATATTAATATCTGGTCTAACTTCTCTTATTTTATTAATTATTTCTTTAAATTTATTCATATCATATTTACGGTTCATTTTCTTTAGGGTATTATCACAGGCTGCTTGAACCGGTATATGCATATGATTACATATTTTATTATTGTTCTTTAATTCTTTTAAGAATTCATCATTAATTTCGGTTGCTTCAATACTGCTAATTCTAATTCTTTCTAATTTATCATTTTTGCTTATTTCTTGAATTAATTTAACTAATTCAGGATAGCTTCCTGTATGAATTCCAGTTAAGACAATTTCTTTAAACCCATTATTAACTAATGTATTTATTTCATTTATGGCATCATTTAAATCTTTATTTCTAATTGTTCCTCTTAAGTAAGGAATAATACAATAAGAACAATAATTATTACAACCATCTTGAATTTTAACGAACGCTCTTGTTCTCTCACTATAATTATCTAAACTCATTTTTTCAAAATCAGTATTAATCATATTATAATAATTAATTATTTGTTTGTTATCATAATTATTTACATAATCAAAGATTTTAGATTTGTCTTTATTTCCAATTAAAATATCGGCTCCTAAATCTTTTAGTTCATCTTGATGATTTTGGCTAGAACATCCACAAACAACTAAAATAGCATTTTTATTATTTTTTCTGGCATTACGAATTACTTTTCTACTTTTAGCATCACTTTGATTTGTTACTGAACAAGTATTTACTACTATTACATTTGCATCACTTAAATTATCTGCTAATTCATAACCATTTCTTAAAAATTCTTCTTTTATAACTTCGGATTCATAAGTATTAACTTTACACCCTAATGTTTCAATAAATATTTTCATAACATCACCTTTTTATTTTTTATATATTTTTAATTTTGGCATTGTTGTATATGTTAAACTTTCATTATTTTCTTCATAATTATGACTATTCTCTTTACCCAAATAATCATTTTCTAAAATACCATTTAAAAGTTCTACATCAAATTCATATTGTCTATTTATATAAATATTTTTAATATTTATATCTATTTCATTATTTAAATCAGTTATATTTTCGGATATATTATTTGTTTTTGTTAAATCATTATACTCGTTTAAAACTTTTCCAGCATTGACATAATTATTTATTTGATTTATTAAGTTTATTGATAATAAAGAACTACCAATTAAGCAAGTCAACATAGGTGGAATTGATAGTAAGTTATAATAAAGTGAACCTAATATTGTAAATAACACTATTAAAGGACTACTTATAAGTAATTTTTTAATTATATTTTTTAAAGAATATTCTTTTTTTATTTCTAAAATACTTTTCTTTTTAGATGCTTTATTAATATTATTAATACTATTATTTATTACATCTTCATATTTTTCTATATCTAAGTCATTATTTGAAAATGAAAAATAATGTTCAATATTAAATTTAGGCATTCCATTATCATTATCATATTTTTTATTTAATAATTCTAATTCGCTATCAATCAATTTATCTTTACATACTTCTTTATTATATGATATTAAACTATTTAGTTGGTTCTTGATATGATTGTTTTTATGGGAATATATTTTTCTTAATATGTTTTTTTGAAATTCATAACTTAAAATTCCTACAATTAAATATGTTATTATAGATGATTTAAATGTCAAAAAATAATTAAATGGTAATAATAAAGATATTATGGCAGTTAATATAAAACTACAATTTAATGGATTAATTTTATTTAATATCTTTTGATTTCTTAAATTCTTTTGATAATATAAAATCTTATTTTTAACTTTTGTTTTTTCTTTTCTTTTTTCTTCTATCATTAAATTTATTTTATTTTTATTCATATTAAAATCCCCTTACCAAAATATTAAAATTGCTAATGAAGATATTATCACAAATATATAAAAAAAGCAAACTAACTTAGCTTGCTTTGCAAATCTTTTAATACTTTTAAAAACTCTTCTTCTTTTTCATAATCTATCAATTTAACTTCAATTTTTGGATCAACAATTTTTATTTTACCAGTACCCTCTAAATCAATTTTTTTAATATCTAAATCAGGTTCAGTATTAGAGAAATTATCATCGTAAGTAACTACATTCATTTCTCTAGTTTTAACAAGTTCATCATAACTTATAATGGCATTATTTTCTTGCTCTTCTTCATAACTTGTTAATTTAATGTTTGGCGGTGCTGGTTTGTAATTTTCTTCTAAATTCTTAGTAACTTTACTAATATCAAATTTTTCTTCTTTTTTCTTTGGTAATTCTTCAGGTTCTGTTTTAAGTAAATAAATAATATAAATAAATAAAACGATTAATAAAAATGTACCTATAAAGAAGAAATAATCTCCCATACTAAGTGAATACATAAAACCAAATAAATCTTTTATTGTTTCTTTCATAATAAACTCCAGTTTCTAAATATTATATATTTTCTTTTATAAGAGTGCAAGACTTATTATCATACTAAATAAATTATTTAAAGCATGAATAAATATTACAAACCAAATATTTTCTGTTTCAGTATAAATATATGCTAGATAAAAGCCCATAGCAACATATGTAATTGAATAAATAAGCGCTAGAGATGTTGGTAAATCAGTTGGAAAGATATGCATCATTCCAAAGAATAAACCACTTACTAGAATAAATAAATATTTATTGCTAAACACTTTTCTAATTGATAATCTAAAAATTCCTTCTTCAACAAATGGTGCTAATATACATGTATTTATTATCATTAATAGAGGTTCAGCACTAACAAGTTTCATTACAGCTTCTTGATTTTCGCTTTCACCTAATGTATAGTTTAAAGCAAAGGAAAGAATAGATGAAATTAAAGCAGTCCCTATTTTAAGTGCCATAAATAAAGCAAAATAACTTATTATTTTTCTAATATTATCTTTGAAATTCAACTTAAATATTTTATAATCTTTTTTAAATTCTTTATTGTATAGAAGCATCACTACTACAAATAGTATTAGTTCTATTAACACATTAAAGTAAGTGTAATCTTTATAATTAAAAGTATTATAATTAATTCCTACTAAATTAAATAGCATCGCAACTAAATAATTTAAGTTAAAAAATAATATAAAACATAATAATAATTTTAATAAATATTTGATATCTTTCTTCATATTAACCTCACAAAAATCTTCTCATTAATATGCTCGTAAATAATTCATATAAAGTATATGAAATTATACTATAGCCTATATTATTATTCTTTTTATATATAAAACTTAGTATATTAAATAATAAATAATAAGGTATCATATTAATTAGTATATATCCAATCGAAGCATTGAAATGACACATAACATATATTGCATATAAAGAGTATAATAATCCACTAAAGAACATTCCGGTCTTTTTGGAACACATATTATTTATTCCTAAAACAAATACGACTACTTTAATAAATGGAACTATGATAATATCTTTAATAATTATTACTATTAAATCAAAACTAAATTGATAATCAAAAATATTGATAAAACTTAATCCTTCATAAGTTATATTAAATCCTTTAGCTAATGCAACAACCAAATAATTTATAATCATCATTGCAATAAATAAAACGATAAAACAAATAATACTATAAAATATATTGGTTGTTAATTTGTGCTTATATTTAGCAAATGCGGATGTAATTTCACTTTTATAAATTATAAATATGATTATAAATATTAAAATATAAACAATTAATGAAACAATACTTTTACTATTAATACTTAATTTAAGTAAATCTAATAGCTTATAAAAATATTCTTCAGTAAATGTAATAACTAGTATACTTAATATTAATTTGATTAAATTTACTAAAAAATCTTTCATTTTTACCACCTAAAATTATTATATTATACTTTACATTACATTACACTTGTTAAATGTAAAGAAATGTAAATTTTTACAAATTGTTTACATTAGATTTTAAGATAGTATAAATTTTTCCATTTTTGTAAAAAGCATAGAATATATCTTCTAGGTTAATATTTTGTTTTCTTAAATATAATTTAATCCATATTTTGTTTTTACGAATATTTTTTAGGGTGTTTTCTTGAATAACTCCATCAACTATAATTGGTGCAGGATAGGCAGAATCAGTTTTAAATAAATTATATTTAAAAATACTAAGTTTGCCATTACTTTCTAAAAAAGCATATTCAACATCTTCAATTGATTTAATTGATGCTTGTCTTAAACTGACTAATAAATCGTCTAGACTATATCTTTGTTTAATCATTTCTTTGTAATTTATAACTCCATGATTAATAATTACTGATGGCTTAGAAGTGAAGACTTGCCTAAACCATCTTGATTTAGTCGAAAGATATGCAAGTGCTACTTCAATTACTACTAATAGACTTATAGGAGCAATCGTGAGCATTATTGATTTATCAACATTTTCAATACTTATTGCAACTAACTCTGCAATTAAGATTGATACGATTAAATCGACTATTCCTAATTGACCTACTTCTCTTTTTCCCATAATTCGGTAAGCAAATGTAACAAAAAAATAAAAGAATAATGTTCTTAATACAGTTGTTAATAATTCCATATCATCACCAACTATATTATGGGTTATATTCTTTTATTTTAATCATTATAAATCATATTTAATATTTTTATTTTGAATAATTTCTTTTATTTTACTTAAGAATTCATCTTTATCTAAAGTAATATTTTCAGTTGTACCATGTAGTCTAACTGTTACAGTATTAGCATCTCTTTCTTTATCTCCAATAATTATTGTATATGGTACTTTCTTTGTTTGACTTTCTCTCATTTTATATGTTAGTTTCTCATTGCGATCATCTAATTTTACACGTATGTTTGCTTCTTCTAACATTTTTTCTATTTCCTTAGCGTATTCTAAATGATATTCATTGTTAACGGGAATAATATTAACTTGTACTGGTGCAAGCCAAACAGGAAGTGCTCCTTTAGTTTCTTCTAGGATATAAGCCATAAAACGATCAAGTGAGCCTAATATTGCACGATGTAATACGACAGGAGTTTTTCTTTCACCATTTTCATCAATATATTTTAGATTAAATTTAGCTGGTAAACAGAAATCTAATTGACAAGTTGATAATGTATATTCTGCTCCAACTGCTGGTTTAACATTAACATCTAACTTAGGTCCGTAAAAGGCAGCTTCTCCAATTTCTTCAGTATATTTAATACCTAACTCATTTAAAACTTCTCTAAGTTCATTTTCAGCCTTATTCCACATTTCATCATCTGGATGATACTTTTCTTTATCTTCAGGATCTCTTAAAGATAATACGCAACGATAATCTTTAATACCAAAATCTTTATAAACATCAAATATTAAATCAACAACACTCTTAAATTCAGATTTAATTTGATCAGGTGTTACGAAAAGATGGGCATCATTTTGACAAAAGTGTCTTCCTCTTTCAATACCTTTAACTGCTCCACTTGCTTCATATCTAAAGTCATGAGCAATTTCACCAATACGAATTGGTAAATCTTTATAAGAATGTAATTTATTAGAATAAATCATCATATGGTGAGGACAATTCATTGGTCTTAATACGAATGCTTCACCGTCAAGTTCCATAGCTGGAAACATATTTTCTTTGTAATGATCCCAGTGTCCGCTTGTCTTGTATAGTTCTACATTACCAACACATGGTGTAAGTACATGTAAATATCCTAATTTTCTTTCTTTTTCTTTAATATAATTTTCAAGTTCTTGCCAAATAATATATCCATTAGGTAAAAACATTGGAAGTCCTCTACCAACTAAATCATCAGACATAAATAAATCTAAATCTTTACCTATTTTACGATGATCTCTTTCTTCAGCATCCTTAAGTTCTTGCATGTAATTATCAAGTTCTTCTTCTGTTGGAAAGCATACTCCATAAATTCTTTGAAGCATTTGGTTTTTAGAATCGCCTTTCCAATAAGCACCACTAACTTTTAATAATTTAAAATGTTTAAGTAATTTAACAGTTTCAACATGTGGTCCACGGCAAAGGTCAGTAAAATCTCCTTGTGTATACATACTTATTACAGTATTATCTTCGTCCATACGAGTGATTAAATCTATTTTATATGGATCATCTTTAAATTTTTCTAATGCTTCTTGTTTTGTAATTTCTTCTCTAACAATTCTTTTACCATCTTTAGCTATTTTTTTCATTTCTTTTTCAATAACTGGTAAATCTTCATTTGTTAATGTTACATCACCTAAATCAATATCGTAGTAGAATCCACTTTCTACAACTGGTCCAACCCAAAACTTTGCATTTGGATATAAATGTTTAACTGCTTGGGCAAGTAAATGGGCACATGAATGATTCATTACACTTAAATTTTCATTTTCTTTAATATTTATCATTTTTCTTCCTTCTTTCTTTAACAAAAAAAGGATAGTAACAGGCGTCTGTTAAAGACGGTACCATCCTTGATTTATCTTTTTATAATTCTTAACGGGAATAACTCGGATATTATTATATCTCTCAAAAGGTAGTAATTATTAATAACTCAATAAGTTTTCACCAACCACTTACTCTCTATGATTTGTTAACTAATAATCATGTCCTTTATCACTGATTTCTTAAATAATTTATCACTTTTTATTTATTTTAGCAATATATCTTTCAAATTTATTGTAAAAAAATTTATAATTTGGTATTATGAATGTGTAAGCAAGACTTACATAAAATAAAAATGGAACATCTAATTCGGAAAGTTAAGATGGTTACCAAATTTAGGTTCACCAAAACCCCCTGAGTTTTGGTTTTTTTATTAGTTAGTTACTTTAAAAAGTAAGATAATTAATAAAATTATTATTATGAATAAATTGATTGTTATAAAATATAACATCTTTTTGCTCATAACTACCACCAGCTTTCTTTTGAAATTTAGTGGTAACCACCAAAACAATTAGTTGTTCCTGTTTAATATAATGTCAAACATATATTCGTGTGTCAATATAAAATGTTTGAAATATCGTTATACACTATTGAATTTATTTTATAAATTTGCTATTATGAATATGTAAGCAAGACTTACATAAAATAAAAAAGGAACATCTAATTTGGAAGTTAAGATGGTTACCTTAAGTAACGTACCAAAACCCCTTGAGTTTTGGCTTTTTTATTAGTTAGCTACTTTAAAAAGTAAGATAATTAATAAAATTATTATTATGAATAAATTGATTATTATAAAATATAACATCTTTTTGCTCATAACTACCACCAGCTTTCTTTTGAAATTTAGTGGTAACCACCAAAACAATTAGTTGTTCCTGTTTAATATATTATCAAACACATATTCGTGTGTCAATATTTTAAATACGAAATATCACATTAATTATTTTTTTATTAATGTTTTTTCTTTGTTATAATTTTCTTTAACAGTTTCAAGTATTTCTTTTACTCTAGAAATAGAATAAAAATCTAATGTGTTTATATTTAATACTTCTTTTAGAGAGATATTTTCATTTAGTAATACATCGCCATATTTATCTATTTCATCTTTCATTTCAAAAAACTCATGATATTTTAAGACATCTTTACTTAATTTTAAATCACAAACTAAGTTATATATAAATCTTGCAATGTTTGCACCTGTAGTAGCTAATACAAGACTATAAATTATTTTATAAATATCAGAACGATAGATATAGTATTGTGGGTATGTGCTTAAATTATATGTCATACAAACAGATATAAACGTATTTGTTATTAATCTTGAAAAATCATATTTAATTTTTAAAGGTAATCTATTAAATTCGATTGCTTCCCTAGCCATAGCTTGCATAATCATTTCATTTAATATTTTTTCTTCATTTTCTTTAGTATATGGTATTTCCACAGTATGGTTATCTAAAAAAACAATTAATATTGATTTTTCAGATTTAAAAAAACAACGGATCACCTCAGAATTTTTAAATCTATCTATTTCGTACTTCATATAAATCTTTTCCCTAAACATTTGTAATATATCATGTATCATTTTAATAAACAATAAATATAATTATATTTTAATGATTTGGTGTTATTTTTTTACTTAATAACGAATGTCTTTTACTTAATGTATAATCAAAATTCTTAAAATATTGTTTTAAAAAATACATTTTATCTAAATTATTATCAAAAATTAAATCTGCAAATTCTAAAGCATCTTCTATACATATTAAATGAGATAAACTTTCGGAACTAGTTTTTCGTTCTTGATATTGTTTAAATTTGTAATCTAAAAATTCTGGATTTATTTTATTTTCAGCTATCGCTAAAACCATTTTAGCAAATACATTAATATTATTTTGCCAAATCACTTCATTTTTAGTGCCATTGGGAAAACGAAATTCGATAGTATTAAATTTGTTACATATTCTTTCATCAAAAGCAACATGCTTAAAATTAATTCCAACATATTTTGATTGTTCTTCATCTAGTATTTGTTGAAAATCTTTCATTTTTTTGGCATTTTGTAAAATATTAATACTATTACAAAGTTCTTTTCCTATAAATTTGGAATAAGTAATTAATAATTTTCGCTCATTAATACATTCACCATAACCGAAACGATAAAGAATGTGCTCATAACAAGTGTATAGTTTTAAAAACATAATCCATAAATTAGGATCATTATTAAGTAAACTAGCACCTATATGAACATGACTAGCGGCATTATAATGAACTCTTACATGATGTTGTTTTAAATATTCACAGATTGTTTTTAATTCTAACCAAAAATTTTTATCATCATTCATTATGGGAGATGTAACTTCTCCACCAAAAAATAAAGAATTATCAACTTTTGATTTCCAGTTATTTAAATTTTGATTTAGAAATTTTTCTGTTTTTCCATAGTAAAGGCCTTCATATTCTATTTCGACACCAAATGTTAATGCTTTATCTAATCCTAAATTATATCTATAATCTATAAATAAGTTTTGAATAACATTATAAAGAAACTCTAAATCTTCTTTTGTGAAATCACAAAAATTATTATTATAATTTTCACTTAACAATTCATTTTTCATATTACTCACCTATTTAATCCTTAATTTAGGTTTATCATAATTGTTATTATTGATGTATTCTAAATTTTTACGATCATTTTCAATTATTTCTTTTAACATATTTATTTCTTTTTTACTATAAATAATAGGTCCTTTATCTAATTCACTTAATTTATTTCTAATACAATTTTTAAAAATAATTTTATTAAATTTTGATATACCTAAACCTTCTAAAAATACAAGGATAACATATAAAGTACTATAAGCATCTATTTCTCTAACTGTTTTTGTAGATAAAGCTTCATTATGGATTATAACTGTTACTGTAGCATCATCTGAATTACTATTGTTTTTATAAATTGTTTTAATACTTTTTATTTCAAAAAGTGATTTGATTTCTTCATAATCCATTTTTAATAATGATGGTAGAATAGATTTATTTTGTTCATTTTGATTTAACACAAATGTTGTTTCTTTTGAAATATATTTTCCATCTACTAATTCCCATGGTGTTCTATAAATTAAATAATCATTATCATAAATTATGTTGTTATCAAAATTAATTTCGGTATTATTGTTACTATCATATATATTTTCTGTTGTAATTTTTTTAGCAGGATCATAATCAAATGGTTTATGATTTTTATAAAAACCAACATTTAACATAATTAATATTGATAAAATATAAGGATAAGCATAATCTAAAAGAATACCTGATTTTAATAATAATTTAATAATTAAACTTTTTATACTATATAATTGATGATATTTAATTATTTTTTTATTACGATTTATGTCTTTAATTATATCTTTTTCTAATATTTCCATAAAAATACCCCTCTGTACAAGTGGTTATAATAGCACAAAAAATATAAATTTACAATTGCGACTTGTAAATATTTAAATTAAAAAAACTTCTAGCATTTGCTAAAAGTTTTAGAACTATTATTTCTTTGGAACTATTTTTTCTAATCCACCCATATATGGTTGTAATACTTTTGGAATATTAATACTTCCGTCTTCATTATAGTTATTTTCAACAACGGCAATTAATCCACGAGGTGTTGCTAAAACTGTGTTATTAAGTGTATGTAAATAATAATTTCCATTATCACCTTTAACACGAATTCCTAATCTTCTTGCTTGGGCATCTCCTAAATTAGAACAAGATCCAACTTCAAAATATTTCTTTTGTCTAGGACTCCATGCTTCAATATCACATGATTTAACTTTTAAATCGGCTAAATCTCCAGAACAACATTCAAGTTGTCTTACTGGAACGTCCATATTTCTAAATACTTCAACAGTATATTTCCACATCTTATTATATTCTTCCATTGATTTTTCTGGTTCGCATAATACGATCATTTCTTGTTTTTCAAATTGATGAACACGGTATAAGCCTCTTTCTTCTAACCCGTGAGATCCGCCTTCTTTTCTAAAGCATGGTGAATAACTTGTCATTCTGATTGGTAATTCTTCTTTTTTAACCATTTGGCCTTTAAATCTACCTATCATTGAATGTTCAGATGTACCTATTAAATATAAATCTTCACCTTCAATTTTATACATCATTGCTTCCATTTCTGGAAAAGACATTACACCTGTTACTACATCAGCGTGAATCATAAATGGTGGAATAGCATAGGTAAATCCCTTATTTATCATATAATCTCTAGCATAAGCAATCATAGCTTCGTGTAATCTTGCTATATCACCTAATAAGTAATAAAAACCTTCGCCACTAGTACGTCCTGCTGATTCTTTATCCATACCACCAACGGCATTAATAATATCAGCATGATAAGGTATTTCATAGTTTGGAACAACTGGTTCACCAAATCTTTCAACTTCAACATTTTCACTATCGTCTTTACCAATTGGAACAGATTCATCAATAATATTAGGAATAACCATCATTTTTTCTTTAATTAAGTTATTCTTCTTTTCTTCTGATATTTCTAGAATTTTAATTTGAGCGTCCATATCAGATATTTTCTTTTTAACTTCCTCTGCTTCGTCCTTTTTACCTTCTTTAATCAATAAACCGATACTTTTAGATAAGTTATTTTTTTCACTTCTTAAATTATCACCTTTTAATTTAGCTTCTCTAACTTCTTTGTCAAGTTCAAAAACTTCATCAACTAAACCAAGTTTTTCATCTTGAAATTTCTTTTTAATATTTTCTTTTACTAAATCACGGTTTTCTCTTATTAATTTAATATCTATCATGATTATATCTCCTTCCTTAACTAAAGTTTATAATAAGCTTTATAAACAAATTTTATCATAATTTTTTATTTTGTTCTATTTTTTTAAAGAAAATAATTTAAAAAGGTTAGAAAAAAACTCTAACCTTAATAATTTTATTTAAATAATTCGTTATATACTTCATCAAAAGTACTTATATATCTTAATTTAACTTTTTGTAATACTTCTTCAGGAATATATTCTTCATCTATTTTATTTTGAATTGGTAAATAAATAATATTTAAGTTGTTATTATAACAAGTTATTATTTTATCTCTTAATCTAGATACTTTTAATACTCTTCCATATAAATCAATTGCACCTATAAAGCAGATATTTTTATCAATTCTTTTATTACTAACTAATGAAATGATTGAAGATGCTACACCAAGGCCACCAGAATAACCATCTAATGTATATTTATTAACATTGAAATTAATATGAAAGTAATCATCTTCGTTAATATATTTTTTATTTCTTAAATAACTTAATACCATTAATATAGAATTCTTTAGGTTATTACCAATATTTCCAGTTAATATCATATCTTTACTATATATTGAAGAAATTTTAACTGTGGCTCCATTATAAGGACTAACACCAATAATGTTGGATTGACCTATTACTAATTCTTCTTCTTTATTGGATTTAATTGGAAGTCCAAGAATAAGATTAAAGTTAGGTTCTTTTTTAATTCCATTTATTAACATGTATCTTATTATTTTATCAAGTAATCTTTCTAGTTCTCTAATGCCTGGTTCAATTGTATAGTTATTTATTAATTCAACTATTTCTTCTTCTGTAATATTTATTTTTTTAATATTATATTTTTGACATATCTTTGGAAGTAAATATTTGATAGCAATGTCTTTTTTATCAAATGAAGTATAATTATCAATATATATTATTTCTAATCGATCTCTTAAAACAGGATTGATACTATTAACATCGTTGGCAGTTAAAATGAATAATACTTTAGATAAATCAAATGATTCTTCTATATAATTATCAGTAAAATTTTTATTTAAATTACTATCTAAAATATCTAATAATGTACTTGATGGATCTCCTTTATAATCTTTAACTATTTTATCTACTTCATCAATTAAAATAACGGGATTATTCGTATTGCATTTGATTATAGCTTCCATTATTTTACCGGGAGATGCGCCTAAATATGTTCTTCTATGACCAATAAGTTCTGATGAGTCATTTAATCCACCAACACTTATTTTGTAAAACTTTCTTTTTAATGCTCCAGCAATTGAAGAAGCAATTGTACTTTTACCTACTCCAGGTGATCCAACTAAACATATTATTGGATTTTCTAAATTAGGATTTTTTTCTTTAAAATAAGCATATTCTTTAATTCTATTTTTAACTTCATCCATTTTAAAATGAGTTTTATCTAAATATTCACTTATTTTCTTTAGATTAGATTCTTCTTCACTTGATTTATTAAATGGTAAGTTAATTAAGGTATCTAAATATGTTCTGATAACACTTATTTCAGGGTTATTAACTGGAGTATATTCGTATTTTTTTAATTCAGTTAATAATTTATTTCTAATTTCTTCTGAAACGTCTAAATTATTTATTTTTGCTAGATATTCACTTATTTCGTTATCTTTACTATTTTTAACGCCTAATTCTTCATTTAATTTATCGATTTTATTTTTTATTAAAAATTCTTTTTGTTCTTTTTCTAGTGAGTCTCTTATTTCATTGTCTATTTTATGATCTAATGAAAGGATTTCTAATTCGATGCTTATATCTTTAATAAGCATTTTAGCTCTTTCAACTTCATTAAATTCGTTCATATAAGCTATTTTTTTATCGATTGGAAACTTTAAGAAGTTAACTATAATGTCAGTTAATTCGTCTAATGTTAATTCTTCTTTGATTTTGGATAGCACACTGTTGGAAACTTCATTACTTGAGGCAATATACTTTTTTAATAATGAAATAAGTTTCTTTTTTAGGGCTATACTTTCTACTGATTCTCCATTATCAATGTAAATCATTTTTACATTTCCAACTAAGATAGATTTGTTATATCTATAATTAGAATAATTGTTTATTTTAACTCTATTTAATCCTTTAAGGACTACTCTATAATTTTTATTTGGTAATATTATGCTTGATTTAATTAAACAAAGAACACCAACATTAGGTAAATCAGATACACCTAATGATTCTTCTTTAGTCTCTTTAGGAAGGATTACAACAACTTTTTTATCAAATTTGTTTAAACCAACTTCAATAATTTTTTGAGAAAGTTCATTATTTAATTCTAAACGTACTTCGGCAGTTGGTAAGATAGATAATTTTTTAAGTAATAATATCGGTAAGTTCTTATCCACTTTTGCACCTCCTGAATATGTAATTTATTATAGCATAATATTTTTTTTCGTAAATAGTTTTTAAGTAATTTTTTTAATTTAATATAATCCTATTGTACAAAAATAAAAATAGGAAATGAATCCTATTTTACACTATAAAAATTTATATCATCTTTAGTTAATTTAATATTTAAATCATTAACATATAACTTAGCAAGTATATCACCCTTTTTAACTAAATCACCTGATTGTTTTAAAAGTTTAATACCAACACTATAATCAATTTTAGAATCTTTAGTTATTCTACCAGCTCCTAATTTAACTGATAGCTCTCCAACTTTTAAAGCGTTAATATGACTAATTATTCCATCTTGATTAGATTTAATTAAGATAACTTTATCGCTAATCTTAAGTTTTGATAAATCTCCACCTTGATTTGATATCCATGTTTTAAACATTTCATAGGCTTTATTATTATCTAATACTTCACTTGCACGATTATATGCTTCTTCATAAGAAATATTTAAATACATACTTGCTAAATTTCCGGCTACTTCTAAAGATGTTTCTCTTAATTTATTTTTTTCTCCTTTTAAAACATTTATAGCTTCTTCTACTTCTAAGGCGTTACCTATGCATGTTGATAATGGCTCATTCATATCGGAAATAATTGTCTTAACTTGTCTATTAAATCTCTTACCAATCTCTATTAAATAATTTGATAATACTTCAGCATTTTTTTTAGTCTTAACTAAAGCACCACTACCCCATTTTACATCAATCAAAATATAATCTGCTCCACAAGCAATTTTTTTACTCATAATACTTGAAGCAATAAGAGGGATACTTTCAGTTGTTCCAGAGACATCACGTAAAGCATAAATAACTTTATCAAGTGGTACTAAATCATTAGTTTGAGCCCCAACTACAATTCCAATTTTTTCTAAATTATTATAATAATCTTCTTTAGTTAAATTAACATTAAATCCAGGAATAGATTCTAACTTATCAATAGTTCCTCCAGTTATTCCTAGTCCTCTACCACTCATTTTAACTACCGGAATATTTAATGCCCCAAGAATAGGAATAGCAACTAATGTTACGGTATCGCCTATACCTCCAGTTGAATGTTTATCGCAAACTTTTTTATCAAATTTAAATGTTTCCCCGCTATCAATAAATATTTTAGTTAAATCAAATGTTTCTTCAAAAGTAAGTCCATTAATAACAATAGCCATTAATAATGAAGTCATTTGATAATCAGGTATTTCTTTATTTAAATAACCATTAAAAGCATAATATAGTTCTTCATGAGTTAAAACTTCTTTATTTTTCTTTTTAGTTATAATATCTAACATATTCATTATATACACTCTCTATTCTATAAATATTATAAATTAGAGCAAAGAAAAAAGAAAGATTAATTTCTTTCTTTAACTTTAAATTCTTTAACCATTTCGTCAAGGAAGTTAAGTTTAGCTCTTCTAACCATTCCTTTTTTAACAACTGTAATTTTATCAATTAATGGTGAATTAACAGCAAATGTTCTTTTAACAACAACGCTTCCTGATTTTTTTCTAACAGTAAATCTCTTAGAAACTGATCCACCTTGAATGCTTGTTACAATTCCTTCAAATGCTTGAATTCTTTCTTTTTTACCTTCTTTAATCCATAAATCAACTCTAACGATATCTCCAACTCTAAATTCAGGAGTATTAGGTTTGATTTGTTTAGCATTAATCTTATCGATTAAGTTCATAAAGCACGTCCTTTCATAATATATTTCACTGATAATCATATATAAATATAGCGGATTATAGGAGCTTTTTCTTCCAAAAGCATTTTGATTATACCAAAAGAATACCTAAATTACAAGGTTTAATTTAGGTTTTTTCTTTATTTTAGGATTTTTATCTTTCCTTCATTTATTGGTGGTTCCATAAAATATTTATCAGGATTTGCTAATATTTCATTTTTTACGTTGTCAGGACACATTAAGTAATTTAAATCAAATCCATAAGGTACTTTAATCCTTTAGAAGATTTCAAACTATTTAAGCAAATCCATCCTTCAACGATTTGTGGAAGAATTAGTCTTTTAGCACTTTCTAATCCATTTAAATTTAAATTTCCTCTTATTGTATTAGGAAATATTACTCCTTTTACACTAACTAAACTATTTAGATACAAATCATCATCCATTATCTGTGGTAAAATTAATTCATTAGCATTAATTAAACTGTGTAAATCTAAACTTCCTTTCATGTATTTTGGAAATATAAAGCTATAGACATATGTTATGCTATTTAGACATAAAGGACCTCCTAGTGTTTTTGGTAATACTAAACCTGCTAAATCAGATATACTACTTAAATCTAAGATTCCTCCAATCTTTTCAGGAAGCTCTAATCCAGCAGCATAAGATAAACTTGATAAGTCCAAATTATCATCTATTATTTTTGGAAATGCGATTCCTTTAGTTAGAAGTAAGCAGCTTAAATTTAATTTTCCTCCAATTTTTTCAGGTAATATTATATTTTCTGCATCAAATAAACAACTTAAATCTAAATCTTTATTTATTTTTTTTGGAAATTTTAAATCTTTAGCACTAATTAGACTATTTAATTGCATACTACCACCAACTATATCTGGTAGTAATAATCCAGATGCATTTGTTAATCCTTTTAATTCTAAATTTTTCCCTATTATTTTCGGTAATATTAATTCTTCTGAACTAATCAATTTATTTAAACATAAACTTCCACTTATTATATTAGGTAGTATTAATTCTTTTGATGAAGTTACATAATCTAGTTTTAAATCATTTATTAGAATTTTATATTGTTTTGGATTTTCTTTCCACTCTTCTTGTGTTAAAGCAATTTCATTTTCATTTATATTGTATATTAATGCATAATCTTTTTTTTGATTTCGTTTATTTATTATTTCTTGTATTCTAGGATCTTTTTCATAACCGAATCCTTCAATTTCATTATCCATTTCATATAAAAATTTTAGTTCATCTAGATTTAGTTCAATATTCTTATTTACTTTTTTATCGATTAAAGTAAGTAATTTCATATCATGTTCTTTTTTATAATATTTATCTCGATCAGGAAATTCTTCTAATTTTTCTTCTAAAATTGGCATCATTTCAGGCTCCATATTTTGGCTATCGGCTATTCCTCTTATTTCACCAATTTTAGTACTTCCATCCATTCTAATTGCGATTCTTGGTACTTTAGCTTCTCCATTATTATCTAAAGTGTAATATACATAAAAATCTCCGTTTGCAAGTTGATGTTTAGCAAAGTTTTCGCCTGCTGCAGTACACCATCCTGTATAGTAACCTTGAAGTGAATTTCTTAAAATGTTATAATCACTACCTTGCTCATATTTAATCCATTTACCAGAAGTACTACTACTTTGTTTTTCTCCTCTTAGCATACTTTGTTTAATTACATATTCGTATAATAATTTAAAGTTACCTGCTTCCAAAGCATTTTTTATTTCATCTTCAGTTTTTCTATCTTTTAGAAAATCTTCCATTAATTTTAAGGTAGTAAAAATATATTCTCTTTCAACTGGTGGAAATGGATATACAGTTGTTTTATCTCTTTTACTAAATTTATATGTTTTTTTATCATATTTACCTAAAGTTTGTAATCCTTGAAACACCCAATATTTTTCCCACATTTCATAGTACGAACTTTCTTCATCATACAAAAAATATTCAATCCATTTATCAAGTGTTTCTTTTTGATCCTCAATAACCTGTTTAATCATTCTTTCTTTATCTTTATCAGATAATATTATGTTGCCATAACCTCTTTCTCTAGCAAGAACGATTTGATTATTAAAATATGATTCAGGAATATTTTCTGGTTTTATAACATATAAGTCATAATAAAAATTTTTAAGGAGCTTCTCACCTGCTTCACTTTTAGTTTCTGATACTTTATTATGTACTTCTTCTAATCTGTTAAAAAATTTAATTATTCTTTCTCTTCTTTTGTCGGATAAGCTTGATGAATTTAATACTCTTTGGCTGTTATGAAGATTAACATAAACTTTAGATATCATGTCTATCCAAGAATTTATTGTATCTTTATCCAAAATTATCACTTACTCTCTAAAATAGATATATCATAATTTGTTGTAATAATCATTTTTATTCGTATTTATTTACTTAAACTTTACAAAAAAAGATAATCCTAAATTAATAAGAATTATCTTAATTGCAAAACACTACTTCATTATTTTCATATTTTAAACATTTATCTTTACTAACTTCTTCTTTTGTTACAGGATCAACTAAAACACCAACGTAACCTTTACCTATTAAATCTCCTAACGTTATTTCACCTTCACAGTTTTTCTCTAAAAAGCACTTTTTAGCTGATTCTTTAATTTCATTATTAAGAACTAAATATAATCTATCAACATGATTTTGATAAACTTTAATTGCACCAATAATAAATAAACCAATTAAAATAATTATAATTATTAAACCTTTTTTATTTATTGCCATAATAATCCTTAATAAATTGCTCTCTGAATTCTAACATACGGTCTTCTTTTATTGCTTCTCTCATTTCTTTAGTTAAATTAACTAGGTAATTAATATTGTGAATAGATAAAAGTCTAGCTCCAAATGTTTCATCACAATTAATTAAATGTTTAATATAAGCTTTAGTATAATGTTTACATGCATAACAATTACATTCACTACTAATTGGTGTAAAATCTTCTTTATATTTGGCATTTTTAATATTTATTTTGCCATATTTTGTTAAGGCATGGCCATGACGAGCTAGTCTGGTTGGAGAAACACAATCGAAGATATCAATACCACGTATAACATTTTCAACTAAGTCAATTGGATCACCAACACCCATTAAATATCTAACTTTATTTTCTGGTAAATATTTGGTACTCATTTCAACCATTTTATACATTGTTGGTTTATCCTCACCTACACTTGTACCACCAATTGAATAGCCATCAAAATCCATTTTGGTTAATTCTTCAGCACAATGTTTACGTAATTCTTCATATTCGCCACCTTGTACTATCCCAAATAAGCTTTGTCTTTCATTATTAAAAACATCTTTTCCTCTTTTAGCCCATCTAAGAGTTCTTTCTACACTTTGTTTACAATAATCATAGGTTGCAGGATAACCAATGCATTCATCAAAACTCATAGCAATATCGCTATCTAATTTGTTTTGAATTTCAATGGATTTTTCGGGAGTTAAAAGTAAAGCATCACCATTGTATTGATTTTTAAACTTAACTCCTTCTTCAGTTATATCTTTTCTTTTAGCTAAACTAAATACTTGAAATCCACCGGAATCAGTTAAGATTGGTCCATTCCAATTCATAAATTTATGTAATCCACCGGCATGATCTATTACGTTCTCGCCAGGTCTTAACCATAAATGATAGGTATTAGCAAGAATTATACCACAATCTATTTCTTTTAATTCTTCAGGAGATAATGTTTTAACAGTTGCTTGAGTACCTACTGGCATAAACATTGGAGTTTCATATTCACCATAATTAGTTTTAATTTTACCTAATCTAGCATTACAATTTTTATCTTTTTTAATTAATGTATATTCTATTTTCATATATACTCCTTTAAATTTTATCTGGTAAAGTGATAGCTAAAATATTAAGTAAATATTTATTAATTATATATACTTCATTTATTAAAGTTAAATAGCTTTCTTTAATAAGTTCATCTTGTTCAGTTAATACTTCGTGATTTGAATAAAAAGCATTAAATGATGAAGTTAATTTATATATATATTCACATATTTCATTTAAACTTCTCATATTAAATGATTTTTCAATAACACTTCTTAATTTAATAATATTAATTAAAATATCTCTTTCTTCTTTAGTGTTTATCTTATAATATTTGTTATATTTTAAATTACTTTTACTTAATAAACTTTTCATTCTAACTGTACTATATAAAATATATGGTCCTGTTTTACCATTTATATCACTAAATTTAATAGGATCAAATACATAATCACTAGTACGATTAGGAAGTAAATCTGCATATTTAATAGCAGCAATAGCTAAAACTTCAGCTAAATCATCTTTATCTTCTTCCTTGATATTATCTTTAATTACTTTTCTTGTTTCGGCTTTAACAATACTGATTAATTCTCTTAAAGACATGATGCCACCATCTCTAGTTTTAAATGGTTTTCCATCTGGCCCATTAAGTGTTCCAAAACCAAACCATTCTAGGCTTATGTCTTTAGGCACGATTCCAGTTTTATAAGCAGCTCTAAATGCTTCAACAAAATGTAATTCTTGTCTTACATCAGTTAAATAAAAATATTTTGATGCCTTAAATCTTTTAATTCTTGAATAAAGAGTTGCTAGTTCAGTTGTATCATAAAGTACTCCACCATCACTTTTTAATAACATAACAGGTGGTATTTCTTTTTTATCAGTTTCTTCTTTAACATCAATAATAGTTGCTTCATTAGAAATGGTTGTAAAAGGTTTAGTAACTGTTAAAACATCTTCAATATAATCATCTGCATCTCTTTCACCTTCATATAAATCAAAAGTACAATTAAGTTTTTTATAAATATCTTCAATATCTAAAATTGATAATTTAGTAAAGGCTTTATATAAATCATAGATTCCTTTTTCTTTCTTTTGAAGTTTAACAGTAAGTTCTCTAGCTTCATTTAAATATTCTTCATCTTCTTTAGCTTTAGCGCTTGCTAATGGATAAATATCATATAAATCTTCTAAAGTAACCGGTGATTCTTTTGGATAACTATCTAAATTAGGATTAAAGAAATCTAAATTAGGGTATCTATGTTTAATTTCACAGATAATTAATCCCATAGGTCTACCCCAGTCACCATAATGAACATCACTTATTGTTTTATAACCAACTGCTTCGCATAATCTTTTTAGGGCTTCTCCAATATTAGGACTTCTTAAGTGTCCAGCATGAAGAGCTTTAGCAACATTTGCTCCACCATAATCTAAAAAAATAGTTTCATCAGTATTTATTTTAAAAGTATTTATATCAAAATTATTAACTATTTCATTAAGATAATCTATTAGGGATTTGTCTGATAAAGTTATATTTATAAATCCATTAACATTGGATACTTCTTTAAACATATCATTATCTTTTAATTTACAAACTATTTCATCCGCTATAACCATTGGACTTTTATGCATTATTTTAGCAAGTTTAAAAGCTCCATTATATTGATAATCACTTATGTCTGGTCTATTACTAACTGATATTTCTGGTGTTTCATCATAGCCAAGTTCTTTAATTATTTCATTTATTTTTAATACTAAGTTCATTTAAATCAACTCCATTTGTATATTATCATAATTTTCAAAAGAAAAAAACTATTTAAAATAGTTTTATATGTTATCTTGGATAATATTTTATAGCAAAATTAATTAAATCATATAATGTTGGGATTGATTTTATAAATATTAGTATTGAACTTATTAAAATTATATAATTAAATATTTTTTCATTTTTAATTAGTTTCTTTTGGTTTCGATTATGTAGTCATCTTCAAGAGAAAATTCAACGTTTTCATTAATCCAATCTTTCCTTGGCTCAACAACATCTCCCATTAGAACTGATACTCTTTTTTCAGCAAGTAAGGCATCAGTTATATTAACTTTAATTAAGTTTCTATTTTCGGGATCCATTGTAGTTGTCCAAAGTGGTTCGGGGTTCATTTCACCTAAACCTTTATATCTTTGAACTTTATAGTTTTGTTTTCCTTTAGTTGCTTCTTTTAATTCTTCATTTGTCCAACAATAGACATGATTTTTACCATAATCTACTTTATAAAGAGGTGGCATTGCAATATATAAATGTCCTTCTTCAATAAGTGGTTTCATAAATCTATAAAAGAATGTTAAAAGTAAACATTGGATATGGGCACCATCATCATCGGCATCGGTCATTATAATTACTTTATCATAATTAATATCTTTAACATCAAAGTCTTGTCCATAACCAGCACCAATACAGTTTATCATGGTACTTATTTCTTCATTTTTAAATATTTCAGGCCCACTTGTTTTTTCGGTATTAAGTATTTTTCCTCTTAAAGGTAAAATTGCTTGGAATTTACGATCTCTACTTTTTTTAGCAGTACCTCCGGCTGAATTTCCTTCGACAATAAATAATTCATTTTTCTTAGGATTTCTTGTTTGAGCTGGAGTAAGTTTACCGGATAATCTTTGAGCTTCACTTTTTTTAGTTTTACCATTTCTAGCTTCTTCTCTTGCTTTACGAGCAGCTTCTCTAGCAACTTTACTTTTACTCATTTTTTCAATTATTTTTAAAGCATTCTCTTTGTTCTCTTCTAAATAATATTTAATACTTTCATAAACAATTGATTCAACTACTGGTCTTGCTTCTGGAGTTCCTAGTTTTCCTTTAGTTTGTCCTTCAAATTGAAGAAGATTTTCTGGTATTTTTAAATTAATAACGGCAGTTAATCCTTCTCTAACATCGCTTCCTTCAAAGTTAGCTGATTTAGCTTTTAAAATACCATTTGACTTAGCATAATCATTAAAGGCTTTGGTAATACCAGTTTTAAAACCTACTTCATGAGTTCCACCATCACTTGTTTTAACATTATTAACAAATGAGATAATATTTTCATTATAAGAATCAGTATATTGCATAGCGATATCTACTTCAATAGTGTTTTTAACACCATGAATAGGAATAACTTTATGTAATACTTCTTTATCTTCATTAATATAGTCTACAAATGAGATTAAACCATTATCATAATGGTATGTTACTCTCTTATCATCAGGAATATCTTCTATATCAATAGTTAGCTCTTTAAGTAAGAAGGCACTTTCTTGCATTCTTTCACAAATAGTTGTATAACTAAATGTCAAATTTTTAAAGATACTTTCCATTGGCTTAAATGTTACGATTGTTCCAGTTGCTTTGGTTGTACCAATCTTTTTTAAGGGACTTGCTACTTCGCCACCATTTTTAAATTTAATTTGATTTATTTCACCATCTCTTAAAATAGTTACTTCCATATAGTCAGATAAAGCATTAACAACGGATGCACCTACACCATGTAAACCACCAGATACTTTATATCCATCAGTTTCAAATTTACCCCCAGCATGTAAAATAGTATAAATAACTTCAGGTGTTGATTTTCCACTTGAATGCATACCAGTTGGGACACCTCTACCATTATCAGCAATAGTTATAGAATTATCTTTATTGATCTTAATACTTATTTTGTTACCATAACCATTTATTATTTCATCAATTGAGTTATCTACTATTTCCCATACTAAATGATGAAGGCCTCTTTTATCAGTAGATCCTATATACATACCTGGTCTTTTTCTAACTGCTTCTAGTCCTTCTAATATTTTAATTGAATGTTCATCGTATTTATGAGCCATCATATTCACATCCTTAACAAATAGAGTATAACAAACTACTTAAAAAAAAACAAATTTTTAGTGTAAGATATTTGTCAATATTTAATAATATGGTAATATTATAATGGTGGTAAGATGAAAGAATTTATTAAAAAGAATAAAAGTTTAATATTAGCTATATTTATTCCTTTAGTTAGTATGATTATAATTTATGTTTTTAATCATATATATCCTTTTGGAGATAAAATTGTAGCTGTTGGAGATGGTTATACACAATATCCAGGGTTACTTAGTAATTTTTTAAACACCATTAAGGGAAAAGAAAATTTATTTTATTCTTTTAAAGGATTACTAGGATTTAATGCTTTCGCATCAATGGTTTACTATACTTTTAATATAACTAACTTATTGGGGTTATTGTTTACTAATGTGATTACTTTTTATAATTTTATAGTATTATTTAAAATTATCCTTTGTAGTTTAACTATGTTTATTTATTTAAATTATGTAAGAAAAAGAAAAGTAAATTATGTATTTAGTATTTGTTATGCTTTATCTACTTATAATCTTTTATATTATTTTAATTATATGTGGTTTGATAGTGTTATTATGTTTCCATTAGTTATGATGGGAATTGAGAAAATATTTCATGAAAATAGATATTATTTCTATGTTATTTGTTTAGCTCTTTCAATTATATTTAATTTTTATATTGGTTATATGATATGTATCTTTAGTGTTATCTACTTTATATATAAGTGTATTATTAATGGTTTTGATAAGGTTAAAGTTATTAAGTTTATTCTTTATTCAGTTCTTAGTGGTTTATTATGTGCGTTTGCTTTAATACCTATTGTTCTTGAATTATTAAATGGTAAGGTTGAATTAATTAGTCAGTTTGCTAAGGATTATTTTAGATTTGATTTAGATGGAATAAGTACTCTTTATAAACTTACTTTTGCTTCTTTTTCTAATGGTGATTTAGAATATGGTACTCCAAATGTTTATGTAAGTTTATTTGTCTATATTAATGCGATGTTATATTTCTTTAATTCAAGAATTAAGTTAAAGGAAAGATTAGCTTCTTTAGGGGTATTTTTATTCTTTTTGTTATCTGTAAGCTTTAATTTAATTGATTATTTTTGGCATATGATGTCAATGCCGATATTTTATCCAGTTAGATATTCTTTTATATTTTCATTCTTTTTAATTTATTTAGGTTTTAGAAATTTTATTAGATATGATAAAAAGAATCTTAAGTTTAATATAATATTTTATACTTTATTTATGGCTTTAATTTTAGCTGGATTTGTTACAAGTGGTAATTTAAGCGGTGATAATAGAGAAAATTTAGTTGCTAAATTAATATATTTGGGAATATCTATCGTATTTATTTTCTATTATGTATTTATGCTTAATAACAAGGATTTTAAAAAGTATATTGTATATGTTGTAATTATTGAACTTACTTTTAATGCTTTTTTAACTTTTAAAAATAATGGGAATGAGAATGCTTATTCTGATTATATAAATAAATATAATACTTCTAGTGAAGTTTTAAATAAAATTAATGATGGTGATTTTTATAGGGTTGGTTTTTATGATAAGACTATATTAAATAATGGACTTCTTTTAGGATATAATGAATTAAGTTATTTTTCATCAGTTAGAAATAGTAAGGTTTTTGATTATGTTAATAATGTTTTAGGTATAACTGTAAGTGATGGATGTAGTGCAAAATATTTTTATAATAATCCGGTAGTTAATAGTTTATTGGGTGTTAAATATGTTGTTAGTGATAATGTATCGTATTATGAAAAGATTGATGATAAATTATATCTTAATAAAGATGCTACTAATTTAGGATTTTTAACTAATAAGAATTTGGTGGATGTAAGCTATAATGAGGATGATTTTGTTAATAATTTTAATAAGATAATTAAAACTATTAATAGAAATAGCGAAAATATTATTGAAGAGATAACTGCTACTGAACAAACTATTTTTTGTAACAAGACTACTAGCTTTTGTATATATAATGCGGATAGCAATTATATGATTTATAATTATGTTGCTAAAAAAGATGAGTTTATATTTATTAATAATTATAATTTTGGAAAAAATGAATATGAAATTTATTTAAATAATGAAAGTGTTAATATTGATAATAAAGGATTCTTATTAGTTCATAAGAATGATGAGATTAATATAAAAGTTACTTTAAATGATAAATGTTTTGATTATAAAGTTCATGTATATTCTGTTAATTATAATGTTTATAAAGAATTTGTTAAAAATATTAATAAAAATAAAATGATTATTGATAATTATTATGATGATCATCATTTTACTGCTAAAGTTAATGTTAATGATGAAAATAATTTATTATATACTTCAATTGCTGCTGATAATGGATGGAAGGTTTATGTTGATGGTAATTTAACTGATTATGTTAAAATTAATGATGCTGTTATTGGACTTGAATTAGAAAATGGTGAACATTTAATTGAATTTAAGTACTCTACTCCTGGTTTAAAAGAAGGATTAATAATTTCAGGAATTAGTGTTCTTGTTAGTTCAATTATAATTTTAAGTAGAAAGAAAAAAATAAATATCGATTAAAATGAATCGATATTTATTTTTATTCTATTTAATGAATGAATATAGCCATAAGCACTAATTAGAGTTCTAATTGAAGTTGCCATTTTACCACCTTTTCCAATTATTGCTCCCATATCGCTTTCATGAACTATTATTTCTAACATGATAGATTCATCATCACCTAAGAATTCTTGAACACTAACCATGTCTGGTTCTTTAACTAAGTTCTTCACTAAATCACTTGTAAATTTAATTAAATCTTCGTGCATAATTACTTCTCACTTTTGTATTTAGCCCATACACCAGATTTTACTAAAATATTTTTAACAGTATCAGTTGGTTCAGCACCATTGTTTAACCACTTAAGTGCTTTTTCTTCATCAACATTAAAAGTATTTTCTTTGTAAATTGGTTGATATGTTCCTACTACTTCGATAAATTTACCATCTCTTGGACTTCTTGAGTCAGCAGCAACAATACGGTAGAATGGTCTTTGTTTAGCTCCCATTCTTTTTAATCTTAATTTAACAGCCATTATTATGCCTCCTTTTCCTTAATTAAGTATATATTATCATGATTATTTATAAGTGTCAACTACTTTTGGTTGACAGTTGAATTATATTAATTTATTATGTTATTATTTTGATAGGTGAAGAATATGAGCGATGAATTTGTTAATACTTATTTAGATGATAAATATTTTTATGGTAAAGATAAGAATGAAGATTTAATAAAGCAAATGGAGCTAGCATATTTATATCATAAAGATAAAGAAAAGAAAGAAAAAAGTGAATATTTAGAAATAGCTAGTTTATATGATGAGTTTGTAAGTAAAACTGCTGATTTATTAAAGTTATTAAATAAAGATGAAATCTTATTTTTATATCCTTTGATATTGACTAATTTGATTGAATTAGGAATAACTGGTGAGTATATGGAAGAATTTAATGTATTAAATGCTTTTGACTTACATGATTATTTTGGTATAAATGTTGCAATGGGACATGGTGTATGTCGTAATGTGAATAGTTTTGCTAATGATGTGTTTAAAAAATTAGGATTAAAATCAGAAACTGTATTAATCTCTTTAAATAGTGATTCGATTAAACCTAATCATTTAATTACATTAATTGAATATAATGGGATGTATTTTGGAATGGATGTATATAATAATATGATTTTTACTTTTAGTAATTATAATCATTTAGAGTGTGTTTATAATTTAGAGATTGGAGAATCTAGAGTACCTATTTTCCAATATTATGCTTATATGGGATTAAAAGAAAAGCAAGTCGATAAACTACTTAATAAATTAAGTACACCTACTCCAATTGATTTTGATTATATTTATGCTTTACAAAAAGTAGCAAACGATATAGTTGATTTTCATAATAGTGAAACTTATGATTATTATCAAGATACTAAGGAACTTAAAAATAAAATTAAAAATGTTTTTAAAGAAATAGAAAAGAAGAAACGTTAAATTTCTTCTTTTAATATGGAAGATAAATCTTCATGTTTAGTATGTAAATATTTATGTGCTTCCTTACTTCCAGGAGCATTTAAATAACTATTATATACATCTTCAATTAAATCATTTTTATATGGATATTTTTCGGTTTCTTTATGACGCTCATTTAAACTTTCTGTACGGGCTTTTTTTATTAATTCTCGGTCTTTAACAGGCATTACTACTTGTCCTCCACCAGAAATACATCCGCCATCACAGAACATGACTTCAACCATATCATATTCAATATTATCATTAAGTAATTTTTCTAAATTAGACATTGTACTTAATATAATACATCTTATTATTCGATCATTTATTTTAATTTTAATTAATTTATAATATTCTTTTTCTTCTATTTTATAATAATCTTCTTTAAGATCTTTACCCGTTAATTCATAATATAAACATCTTAAAACTGATTTGGTTACTCCTCCATTGGTTCCATAAGTTGTTCCGGAAAATGACCCTTTTACTTTGTCAAATTTTTGGTCAATTAATCTATCAAATATGATTCCATTTTCTCTTATCATTAAAGCAAGTTCACTGGTAGTTATTACAAAATCGGTATCAGTGTTTAATATTTCTCGCTTTTTGCTTGTACATGGAGTTACAGCAACAATTATAGTTTTTTTATTATGTTTTAATTCATTTGGAACATATATTTCTTTTATAACTGTACTTGCCATTCCAATAGGACTTTTGCAGGTAGATAAGTTTTTGATTAATTCAGGGTGCAAAATCTCACAATATCTTACCCATGATGGACAACAACTAGTAAACATTGGTAATTTATTTGTTTCAATTCTTGTTTTAAATTCGTGAGCTTCTTCAATTGAAGTTAAGTCTGCTCCAAATGTTAGGTCAAAAACATAATCAAAGCCAAGAGTTTTTAAGGCTGAAACCATTTTACCTTCTAAAAATTCACCTGGTTTCTTAAAAAAAGCATCACCTAAACCAACACGAGTTGCTGGACTAGTTAACGCTATCACGGTATAATCAGGATTTTTTATATATTCTAAAACTTTTTGGTAATCATATTTAGGCGTCAAGGCTGATGTAGGACAGGTTAAGATACAACTACCACATTCAAAACATATGTTTTTCAACAAGTTTTTGTTAATTTTTTTGTCCAAGTTTTTGATATCTCTATCAACTAGTAATTCGGTTATTTTATTACATGTCTTTGCACACATACCGCAATTAATGCATTTTTCACCAATTCGATTGATTCCTTGATTATTATCATCAAGTATCTTTCTGTTAAATTCTTCTTCAATTTCACTTCTTTTGGTAAATTTATCATAACCTGATAAGCACAGTGGACAATGATATCCATCTGGCATTTCACCCTGGTGATTAAAACCACAAATATTGCATTTGTACATCATACCTTGTCACCTAATATAAGTTTAGCAAGTTTATAAAAAAAAAACAATTATTATTTATTAATATTGTTCTAAATTGACAATATTTTTATTCAATAACTGTTTCTTTAACTTCTTGATAATAATTATTAACTTTTTCAGCCCATGTGCTACTTTCAGCATATTTAGAATTCATTTTATAAGGATCATCTAAACCAATAGAATAATAATTGTAATAAATTAAATCTAAATAAGACTTTATTCCCTCTTCTAATGTGTCATATCTTCTGTAAGAACTGCCATTACATGATGGGCTTCCTTTTATACCACCAATGTTGTTACATGTTCTTGCAAGATAAGAACATCCCCACTTACAACCTGTTTCTAAATTAACAATTGATATTGCTAAATAAGGATCTAAACCAGTTTCACTTGTATATTTTGCAAAATGTAATCCTGTATTTGATAATGTACTATATAAATTTTTATTTAATTTAGTAATTAATTCTTCTTCAGTAAGGTTATCCCACACAATTTTTTTAGTTGTTGTTTCAGTTGTTGTAGTAATAGTCTCACTTGTAATTTCAATATTAGCTAATAATTCATCATTTTTTTCATTTTGTTTATCTTTAATTAACATCATACTTAGTGATATTAATAAAAGTAAACATATAAATATAATATAATTTTCTTTTCTTTCTTTTTTCATAGAACTTATTATACCACTTACATATATTTATGCAAGTTAAGTACATAAGTTACCAAAAACTTCCTAATACCACTTACTTACAATATCAACACTTGTTGATTTAGGCATTGGATTAGGTAAATCTAATCTAACTATTAATGGTACTTTGAATGATGTTCCAAATACGATTGCTGTTCCAGGAAGTAAATTCTTTATTTTTTCGATTGTTTCAACACTTACATTACTGGAAATATTACTAATAATATTAATATCACTTGGATGAAACATTTTAAAGGTTATAAAGTTAGAACATTGTGATAAGGTTGTAGTTGATAGTTCACTTGGTCTTTGGGTTATGACTCCTAATAAGATACCATACTTTCTTCCCTCTTTAGCAATACGTTCAAATATGTTATAACCTAATACCTCAACATCTGTATCATTTTGAACATATCTATGAGCTTCTTCAAGAATTACATGAATTGGAAATGATCCTCTATCTTTTAAATTAGTTACATAGTTAAATAATAACCTAGTAATTATTTTAGTTATTATCTTAATAAATCTTTCTTCAACGTTGTTTAAATTAAAATTAATTATTTGATAATGTTTTTCGGCATTAAATAAATGTTCCACATATTCTTTTTTGGTTATTCTTTCATTTCCTTCATCAAAGAATCTACGATTATCAGAATTTAATATTTGTTGTAATCTTACTTTTAATACATTAAATTCATCATATACTTTTTCGCTCTTTAAAACACCTTCGCTGATAAGGGCAAAATCTAATGCATAATAAATGTCTTGTAAACCATATTTGATATTATTATTTATTTCTATGTCGGCTAAATCAAGTTGCTTATATTGTTGTAAATAAGTTATTATTAAATCTAATGCAGCCATTTTACCTGATGCATCTATATTCATACATTGTTTAAATGTTCTAGTATATCCTGGTTGAACAATTGGTGTTTCTAAATTTAAGTCTTTGGTGTTATATCTAGTTAAAATAGCAATTATTTGGTCTCTAATTTGATTTGGGTTACGACCACTTGATAAGATATCTAATAAACTTTCGGCTATAATTTCCGTTTTATATTCTTGAACATTAGCATCTAAACTATTAAAGATATATACTAATTTTAAAGTTTTTTCTAATATAGGTAACTGACTTGCTGACTTAACATTTAAAAGTAACGCTAAATCATCTACATCTAAAAAATAAGCGGGAATTTTTATACTGGAATAATTTTCATCTACATCATATGATTTATATCCTAAATTAGGAATGTTATTCGCATTTTTAAAGGCATCATTATATTCACCATACACGTCAAATAAAACAATATGGGCATTTTGAGGAACTCCGGCTTTATTATCTTGAAAGATATTTTGAAGAATTCTAGCTACACCACATGATTTACCAGAACCTGAATTTCCTACTATGGCAAAATGATTAGAGAAAAAGTCATTAAGATTAATTTTAACATCAAATTGTTCATATGTTACGGATTTACCTAAATATATATTTGATTTATCGTTACTATCTTGTTTGCCTATTAATAGTTCTAATTCTTGTTTATAAATAATTCTAGGAATTGTTTGAAATGATGGTTTTCTCATTACGCCTGGGAAAAAGACACCATTTCTTATTTCACCAACTAAAAATATTTTAATAACGTCTACGTTTACTGATAGTACTTCTCCTACTACTCTATGATTTGCTTCAGGAAATACGACATGAATATTTAAAATATTATTTTTTAATTCATGGGTACTATTTTCAACATATACGTAATTATCAATTATTTCAGTAATTTTTCCAAACATTTTTATCAACCCTTATTCTATAAATAAGTATAACATAAATTAATATTGAAAAAAAGAGGTTTACCCTCTTATATTTTTAATATACTAGAACTGAACCAAGAATAATGGCAAGTAAAATGAATAAAACTAAAACGATAAAAGCATCACTTACACTATTATTCTTGCAACATTTTTTACCTAGCATTTTACGCCTCCTTACTTTAAATTACTGCAGCACCAACTATGATTACTAATAGAATAAATAATACAAGTATAAATGCTGCACCACTTACACCGTTATTATTGTTGCAACAACCGTTCATAATCTCCCTCCTTTTCATCTCTCATTTTATTGTATTCAAAAAACCTAAGTAGTGTTCTTGTATTTTAAAGAATTGGTTGTTATAATAGTCATTAGGAGGGAAAATGAAAAAGAAATTATTAATTTGTTTAGCTGTTTTAGGTTTAACTAGCGGTTGTGGAAAGGTATCTACTTTACCAAATGGGAATGATGCTTTAGTTTCATTTAGTAATACTAATTTAGGTATTAGTGCTGGTGACTTATATAGTGAAGTTAAAGGTACTGCTTTATCTAAGTTAATTGATATGATTGATACTAAAATTCTTTTAGATAAGTATCCAGACAAATCAAGTGATGCTGATAAATACGTTAATGAACAATATGATTTAATCAAAACTAATTTTAAAGATGATAAGGGTAAATTTGATGAAGAATCATTAAAAGAACAAATTTATGCTTATTATGGTATTACTGATATCGATAAATTTAAAGATATTATTAGATTAAATTATTATCGTACTGAAGCTGTTAATGATTATGCTAAAAAAAGTGTTACTGATAAACAAATTCAAAAATATTATGATGAAAATGTTTATGGTGATATTTCTTGTAAGCATATTTTAATTACACCAGCTGTAACTGATAATATGAGTGATGAAGATAAAACTAAAGCTGATAAAGAAGCTCTTCAAAAGGCTAAAGATATTATTAAGAAACTTAAAAATGGTGAATCTTTTGATGATTTAGCTAAAGAATATTCAGATGATACTTCTAATAAAGATAAAGGTGGAGATTTAGGATATTTCAATACTGGTGATATGTTAGAAGAATTTGAAAAAGCTGCTTTTGCTCTTAAAAAAGGTAAATATACTACTACACCTGTTAAAACTAAATATGGATATCATATTATTTTAAAAACAGATGAAAAAGAAAAACCTTCTTTAGAAGATAAAAAAGAAGAGATTATTAAGACTTTAGCATCTGAAGCTAAATCTAAAGATACTGCATTAAGTATAAATGCTTTAGTTGAACTAAGAAAAGAATATGGCATGAACATTGAAGATGATGAAATGAGTAAATTATATTCAACTTATATTTCTAATTCTTTATTAAATGCTAAATCAAATAGTTCTAAATAAAAAAAATTATCTTGAAATATAGATAATTTTTTATTTGTTTTTTTTCTTTTCGTCTAAAGCATATTTATTTAAGGTTGTTTCTTTTAATTTTAATAGTTTATAATAAAATATTAATAAACCAATTATTATAATGGCATCTACTATATAATCAATTGTCTTACCGCTAAAATAGTATCTAAAATAAACATCTGCTATTACTAGAAAGAAACATCCATAAGTTAAAAATAAATAATAATTTACTTTTTTATATAACTCATTAAATTTAGAATTTTTAATATTCTTTTTTAATGATTTCTTTTCTTCACTACTTAGTCTATTATAATATGTTTTCAATTAATACATCTCCTATTTCTTCTTCTCTATATCCTTTTTGATATAATTTTCTTTTTATAAAATAATATAATTCTTTTCCTTGATATTTCTTTTGATATTTCTTAATCAATTTTTCAATATCTTTTTTTATGATAACTTTATTGTCTACTTTAATATCATTAAGATATTCTGCAAACATTTCTTTGGGATATCCTAAGTTTGTTAAATAATTTGTAATATTAATTTTTAAATTATATTCATTTAATTTATTATTATTTTTGATTTTTTTCTGAATAATTTTATCGATCTTTTCATTAAAATCTTTATTTAAATATTTATCTATTTCTTCATTTGTAAAACCTAAATTAAGGAGTTCTCTTTTTATTTTAAGGGGACCGGATATTCCAAAATTATATTTATCATTAATATAACTTTTAACATATAAATCTCGATCTAAATAATTATATTTATTTAGTTTATCAACTGTTTTATCAATTGTATCATGGGTAAAATCTTTTTTCTTTAAATAATCTCTTATTTCTTTTTCACATCTTTGCTTGCTATTTAAATATTTTAAACTTAAATAATAAGCATCTAAACTTTTGTTATATTTAATTATTTCTTCATATTCTTTATTAGAAATATTTTTGGTTATAAGTAGGTTATACTTTAAGATAACTTCATCATATAACTTTACTGCTTCTCCATTTTTAAATTTTAACTCGTAAACATTTGATTTTAATTTTTTATACTCTTTGATTTCCATAAATTTATTTTACATAATAATTTTTTAAATAGCAATAAGATTTATTTATGATATTTTCTTTCAAAGTCATTTAAGCATAAAACGATTGTTATTCCGACTATTGATAACATAAAAAGATTATTAAAATATGTACTTATAAATGTTGTAATTAATTCACTAAAGTATTTATTTCCATAAGTAAAATTATTAATAATACCACTAAATGTGATTAATATTTTTGGTAAACATAGCAAGATAGAGGATGACAATATTAATTCTTTAATAAATTCTAGTTTCTTAATTAATAGATAATTTATAAAGATAAATGTGAACATGATAATTATGTAAATTATGGTAATAAATAAACAATCATATATATTTAGATATATTTTATTAAGTTTTTGATATTCACTTGTCATAAAGATATTATTATCAATTATCGAATTAACATCTTTACTATATTTTTCAATTGTTTTTTGATCTTTGCTATATTTACTTACAATCGTTTTAATCTCATCGTAATGATTAATTTTATTTCCTCTAACAATTAAATTAACATCTTTTTTTAAAATATCGATACTATAATACTCGATTAATTCTTCTTTTAGTTTGTCATTAACTATTATATCATCTAAATTTTGTAAGACATTTGAATAAGCTTTTTGATAATAATTTAATTTTTCAAGATTTGTTATTATATTATTTGGTCTTAGTTCAATTTGAAATTCAATAAATAGAATAAATATAATGGTTAAAACAAACATAATAAAGGTATTAATATGAACTAGTATTTTTTTCATTATGATTCACCTACCCATTTTGTTTTATCAAGTTTTGCATATATTATTAATCTTTTGTTACCATATAGTTCTTTATTGGGATAACATGTGTACAAAATTAAATCATAATCTTTTTCTAGTGAATTTATATCTGTTTCATTAACTATTTTAGATGTTTTAACGATATATTCAAATTTAGCATAATTTGTTTCAATTACGATTTTATTACCATTTTTTAAATTTGAAAGATTCTTAAATATCCCGGTGTTATGACCGGATAATACGACTTTGTCCTTATCGCCTGGAATGTCATATAGACTTGATGTTCCAACTCCTTGTTTTAAGATATTAACACTGTCTCCAAAATATATGTTATCACTTTCGTTATTTAAGTAGATCGTTCCATATTTTATTCCATATGTTGGATATGAAACTATTTTTTTATCAATTACAGTTGCTTCTTGGTTTGCGATTTTTTCATTAACGTTCATTAATGAGATTACGTCTAATCCTAAGGTAATATTTTCTCTAAATAATGTAGTTATAGTTAATAATAATATAGTGCAATATATTAAACTATTATTTAATAATGGATTTATTTTTAATATTCTAAGAGTTATAAATGCTATTAAAAGGATTGTTAATAAGACAATAGAAACTTTAACTACTTTATTTATTCCGACATAATTTAACTTTTGAGTTGTTTTTATAACATTAGTTAATACGCCATTATCATATATTTTTACTTCTTCATTATTTTTATCAATTACCAAATTTGAATCTACTTTAGTTGTTGTTTTAACTTCATTATTTTCTTCTTTTTTATCAGTAATCTTTGGTGAACTTAGGATAATACTATTGGAATTATTATATAGGCTATATAATTCTGACTTAACATTTGAGGGAATATTTTTTTTACCATCACCACTACATACATCATAGTTGTTAATTATAGATATAGCTTTGGAAATATTGCTATAGATAATATCTAGATCACTACTACTTACATCTCTTTCATTTAACATTCTAGTATATGAATTTTTAAATCCTTTAATTAATGCTCCAGTAGATCCGGGACATGTACTGACACTATTAGAAAGAGAAATGATATCTTCTTTTGTTGCTCCATATGCAGTAATACTAAATGTTAATATGAAAAAAAGAATAGCTAATTTTAAATATTTCATTTAATCCTCTCTTTCTTGAAAAAAGTACTTGTATCCAATATTTTATATGCTTCTATATCTTCATTATTTATTATTTTATCAAAATTTTTAGATAATAATTCTTCTTTTAGTTTTTTATTAACTAACTTATCTAAAATTTCATATGCTTTTTCTAAATCAGCACAATCATGATGGGTATCTGTTCCTAAAATACAAATCATTTGTTTTTTAATTAATAATTCTAAATTTTCTTTAGCACTTTTACCATATTTTCCTAAAAGTGATGTTATATTTCCTTGAAGTAAGCATCCTAAATTTATGTATTCAACTAAGGTATTTAAATCAATGTAGTGATATCTTTCTGGATGAGCAATTATTGGTACTATTCCTTTATTTCTTAAATTAAATAAAATATCATAAGCTATATCTAATTTTTCTCTTAATGGAAGTTCAACTAATAAATATTTAGAATTATTAATAGTACTAATATTATTATTGTCTATATTTTCTAATATATTATTATCTATAAAAACTTCGTTACCTAAATATAATTTTATACTAGTTGATTTTTGTAATTCTTCTAATTTTTCTTTTTTATTTTTATTATTGCAATTATAATTTGTCCCTATAATATAATGAGGAGTTAAGACAATTTCTGTAACTCCTCTATTACTCATTTCATTTAATATTTTAATACTTGTTTCGATTGATTCTGAACCATCATCAATTCCAAATATTAAATGATTATGTATGTCTTTCATTAATTATAATATTTACCATAGTAATAATGGTCTTTCTTATTTTCAAGTTTGTTAACTATAACTCCGGCAATTTTAGCACCACTATTTTCTAAAGCTTTCTTACTTTGTTCTAATAAATCAATAGGTGTTATTTTATAAGCACTAACTAGTACTACTTCATCAGCAAATTTTGTTAGAACTAACGCATCTGTTACGGCGTTTATAGGTGGACAATCAATTATAATTAAATCATATTTTTCTTTTAATAATTCTAATAATTCTTTTGTTTTTTCTGATCCTAAAAGTTCGCTTGGGTTTGGTGGAACAATTCCGCTTGGAATGACATCTAAATTTTTAATTTCAGTTTTACATATATATTTGCTATATTTTTTAACATCTTCTAATAATAATGAAGATAATCCTTTATCTTTATCTAAATTAAATATTTTATGTTGTCTTCCTTTACGCATATCGGCATCAATAAGAATTGTTTTGCAATCTATCATACTAAATGAAGCAGCTAAATTTGCGGAAACAAAACTTTTTCCTTCACCAGGCATTGAACTTGTAATTAGAATAACATTCTTTTCATTACCGACAAATGTAAATTCTAGGTTTGTTCTTAAAGTTCTTATTGCTTCACTAACATGACTTTTAGGTCTATTATAAACTAGTAACTCATTCATGTTTTCTACCTCCAACAGGAATTGCACCAATAACTGGAATATTTAACTTTCTTTCGACTTCTTCGACAGTCTTAATAGTTGTATCAAAATAGAACATAACAAATACGACTGCTAAACTAAGAATAATTCCAATCATTAAATAAATAGCTATGCTTTTAATTAAATTTATATTATAAGGTTTTTGACTAGCTTCTGCATAATCGATAATTCCAATATTTTGAATATTATATAATTTAATTACTTCAGCATTAAATACTTTTGCTGTTTCATTAGCAATATTTTTAGCTAAATTACTATCTTCATCTTCAACTGTTATTTTAATTATTTCAGTATCATTAACGTTGGCTACAGCAATATTTTTTTGAAGTGTTTCAATATCATATTCCAAACTTAAATTGTCGATAACCTTTCCCACTACTTTTCTACTTTTAATTATTTCAGTATAAGTATCTATTAAATTTTTATTTAATATAATATCATTACTTGTAATTGTATTGTTTTCAGTTGTTAGTAATACAGTTGTATAACTTTTATATTTTGGAACTTTTATAAAAGCATCATAACTAAAACCAATTATTAAAACTACAAATACGATAGATAACATTAAAAATATTTTACTTACAAAATAATTAAGCAATTCTTTTAAATCTATTTCTTCCATAATCTTTTACTCCTCAAGATTAATTATATAATATGTTGTTTTATATTTCAATTAAAAACAGCCTACGATTGTAGGAAAAATCGTTTAATTTGATCATAATAAAATATATTTTATTTAATGTGATAAAATCCTTAAGCAAGCTTGTAACTTCTAACTATAATTCCTTTTTACATTGCTAAATACTTTATAAAATTGTTTCATTCTAATTAAAGTACGGCGATTATATTTTTACTTACTTCTTCCAACCATTTTCCTTATTTCTATACTAATTCAAACTCTCTTGATATAATTCTCTTATCACTGCAATAGTCTATAACAAATTGATCATCTTTTTTACATATTATTATCATCTATTTCTTTTATATTCTTATCTATATAATTCATATAGTTTTGAATTTGACCAGTATGTTCTTTTTTTAATTTTGTTATCTTCAATTCAATAACAACAAAACATTTATATTTATAGTTATATAAGAGCAAATCAATATAATTATATTTATCCCCTAATTTGATAGGATACTCATTGCTAACAAAGCTAAAGCCTGATCCTAGTTCTTGCATAAAATATTTAATATCTTCCAATATAATTTGTTGTAAAACTTTTTCAGATATTTCAGTATATTTATTCGTATTATTAATTAATATTGGATTCTTTACTAAGTCAAGCAATAAATGTTGTTCGTTTGATATAAGTTTTGTTTTAGTGCTTTCACTTAATCTTTCGTACTCTTGTGATTTAATTCGTTTTTTTAATTCATCTCTTGTAATTATTTGACTATCACAAAGTTCAATATAATAATTAATTTTATCTATATTATCAAGTGATAATAACTCTCGGTAATGACTCCAACTTAATTGGTGCCCTATTCGGGCACCTTTTTGAATCAATAAATAAAATTGTCTATATCTTTTTAAGTTTGTTACATTATAACCTTTTCCGAGTTCAAGTGTTAATTTTTTAGAATACTCATTTATTATACCTTCTCCATATTTTTTACCAGCTTCAGTTAATAATTTTCCAACATTATATCTTGTTTCTAGATCTTTGCGATTTATCAGATAATTTTTTACTTTTTTGTTTATCTCATTGTTAATGAATTCATTTTTTATTTCTTCGTAGTAATTCATTTGATCCTTCTTTCTATATTAATTCAAACTCTCTTAATATAATTCTTTTATCGCTACAATATTCGATTATATATTCATTATCTTTTTTACATATAATTATTCCAATTGTTTTATCTTGATTTTCTCTCTTTAAATTTCTATCTATATAGTTCATATAAACTTCAATTTGTCCGATATGTTCTTTTTTTAATTTAGTTACCTTGAGTTCAACTACAACATAGCAATTAAAATCTATGTTATATAATAATAAATCTATATAATTATAATTATTTCCTATTTTTATAGGATATTCATTACTGATAAAACAAAAACCAGTTCCTATTTCTTGCATAAAATTTTTAATATCTTCTAATATAATTTGTTGTAAAACTTTCTCTGATATTTCAGTATATTTATTTGTGTTTTTAATTAATATTGGATTCTTTACTAAGTCAGGTAATAGAGGTTGTTCATTTCCAACAAATTTTGATTTTGCACTTTCACTTAATCTTTCATATTCTTTGGATTTAATTCGTTCACGTAATTGCCTAACTGATATTATATTGGTTTCACATAATTTAATATAATAGTTTATTACATTAATATTTTTTAATGGCATTAATTCGGAATAATAACTCCAACTCAATTGGTGCGACAATGTAGCACCTTTTTGAATCAATATATAAAATTGCCTGTATCTTTTTAAATTTGTTACATTATAACCTTTTCCAAGTTCGAGTGTTAACTTTTTAGAATACTCATTTATTATACCTTCGCCATATTTTTTACCAGCTTCACTTAATAATTTTCCAACATTATATCTTGTTTCTAGATCTTTGCGATTTATCAGATAATTTTTTACTTTTTTGTTTATCTCATTGTTAATGAATTCATTTTTTATTTCTTCGTAGTAATTCATTTTGTCCTTCTTTCTTATAAGTTATAAAATATATTATATATATCATACATTTGTTTGTCAATTAATAATCGTACATTTGTTATTATTTTGCCACATATAAAAACAGCAACATCAAATAGTTGTTGCTAATATTAATTCTCTTTATTTTTAATAAATAATAATTTATATAAGTATGTTCCTATTAAAATACCAATGGTATCTATTAAAACATCTCTAATACTTCCACTTCTACCACTTATAAATAATTGATGAAATTCGTCAGTACATGAATATAAAATAGATAAACCAATTGCATAATAAATATTTGTAACACTATATTGCTTTAATAAATTAAACATTAGAAAACCTAAAATTAAGTATTCAGTTATATGTGCTATTTTTCTAATATAAAATGATGAATTTTTAACTATTATTTCTTTTTCATTATTAGGAGTTTCATTATTTGTTATTTTATCTTTTATTTCAATCATAGTAGTTATTACTTTATCACTTGTACCAGTTGATTTATTTGCATCTGCACTTGAAAAAGAAAATATTACAATCATCCATAAGATTAACACTATAAAACTTATTATTTTTTTCATTATATTACTTCCCTTTAAATAACAATATTATAGCAAATTATTAGTATATTTATGATAATTATAGTGATAAAAAGTGTTAAGTTTACATATTTTTTATAATCAAAAGAAAAGAAGAAATATTGTTAGTTATCCTGTAACTTTAATATTTCTTCTTTACTTAATTTTGTGCATTTAACTATTGTATCTACTTTTATATTATTTTTTAACATTTCTTTTGATTTTTTAATTTCACCATGATTTATGTCCTGATTAACGCCTTGTTTAATACCTTGATTTGTACCTTCTGTAATTCCTTTAGTATGTCCCTCATTAAAACCTTCTGCATGACCTTCATTATATCCTTCAGTTATACCTTCTTCTTTCGCAAATTTAAGATCAGTTTTTCTCATACTTTCTTCCATTGCCTTTTTATTATAATATATTAAATTAGATGTATCTTCTGAATATTCTTTCATAAATGTGGCAACCTCCTTTAAATCTTCATAATCGCCTGCTAATTCTTCTGTATATTTTACATCTATCGATACTAGCATATTTAAAAAACGCCTTGTCCAGTCATCTATATTCTCATTATACGGATTTTCAAATAATTTATCAAGTTCTATATGAATTATAGTAAATGACTCTGGATGTATACTTTCATTTAAATTATTCTTTAAATTATATACATTTATTATTCCTCCCATAAATTTTCTTGAATATAGATCGATATTAACTTGAATTACATTTACCGAATTTAATTCTTCACCTATTCTTTCTTGACTTAATATTAATCTATAAATATATTGGATATTTTTTATTAAAGTACTTTTATTTAAACTTGTATTTACTTCTATATTAACATATGTATTATTAACAAATTTAAATAATGTATCCGTTGTCATCTTTTTATCATTAAATTTTAAATTAAGTAATGTAGTGTCAGTAAAATCTAATTGTTCTAAAGTTATATTTGCATATTTAGATGCTATAGTTAATAAATTAATTATAATGTTAGAATCTATCTTACATAAATGCTTAAAGGCTCTATCTTCTATAAACGGTATTTGGAAATTCTTATTCTTAATTATTTCACCTGGTGGTTTTATAATAAAACTATTTTTAATTTCATTAATTCTATTAGCATAAACTGTTTTATCATTAAAATACGTTTTCAATTTACGACTTTCCTTTCTGCATTTTTCATTAAATATAAAATATTAATATTTTAGTTAAAAACTTTAAAAATAATTTTAAATTAAACATAATTTCTTCTCCTTTCCATTAATATTTTTTCGTACGTACTAAAAACACCTTTTATGGTGTTTCTATAATATATTGTAAAGAGTAACCCTCATTTACTTGTTATTTTATTAAAGTTGTACACTTACTTGACATTAATAATGCATATTTAAATTTGGCGAAAATAAAAAAGAAAATGTTAAGAAATTAATTATTTAATTTTCCAACAGCCCCTATAAAAATTAAAAAGTAACGAGATTACCTTTTTCTTCTCTTTTTTGATACAAAATTCATTTTTTATAATCCAATTAAAAACAGTTCATAAATTATTAGCTCAATAAGTGAAAACTTTGTATATAATACTGAATATCAGATTATTATTATTTATCATATAGCCATGCTCTCTTAAATAAGCTAGCCTTAATATAAAAATTTACAATCCCTCTTATTTTCTTTTTATCCTTAGATTATAATATCTTACTATATTGCCATGCTTACTTCATAGCTGATTATAATAATAATTTTTCAAAGAACATAAAACATAATTATAAAATCAAGTATTTTTACTATGTAATTCTATTATTCTACTGTAATTGCTCTTTTTAAAGTTTTCCATTATTTTGGAAACATCAGAATTAGAATAAGTTTCTAATATAGATTGAATACTTTTAGCAACATTGTAGTCACAATTAACACTTAACAAAAAAAGACTATTTCTAGTCCTCTTCCATTGATTCAAGTTTTATTACCACTCGTTGATATTAAAACAATAATTCATAAATTCCTTTAAAAAACCAAAATTATTTATTTTTTCGAGTATTACATAATGTTATTATTTTTAATTTAATTTCATCTATAAGCTTTATTTTCAAGATATTCAACATAATAATATAAATTAAAAGGCACAGCATTGAGAATATTATTGGCATAACGATATTTTTTCCTAAATAAAAATATTTAAATAATACGGCAACACCTAAGCAAATAACTGATGCAAAAACTATTTTAATTATATCTACTTTTTCGGAAGAATAAGATAAATTTGGCAAATATTTTTTCAAAGATTTATGTAAAAGGACAGATGCCAAAAGCATAGATAAACTTGTAGATAAAGATATTCCCATCACTCCGATTTTAGAAGCTAAGTAATAACTTAAAAATATATTTACACAAATTGATATAAAGCCATTTAACATCGGAGTTTTTGTATCTTTAAAAGCATATATAGCCTTAGCATAAATTATGCGAATGGCTTGAAAAATAAACCCTACTGAATATCCAATTAAAATCATATATATACTATTTATATTGTCTTCGGTAATAGCACCATGACCAAACATGATTCTTACAATCGTATCTCCATATACTAAAAATATTATGGTTATAGGTAGCAAAAAGATAAGTAAATATAATATCGTTTTTTTCAAAGTATGTTCCACCTTTTGAATATCATTTTTGGCAATCATATCTGCAAAATGTGTGAATAAAACCACAGATAATGATGATATAACAACTCCCGTTATTATTTCATTTAAGGTAGCACTATAATTTAATAATGTTGGGACACCTTCACCAATGCTTGAGGCAATTTTTTTATCTACAATATCATTTAGTTCAGATGAGGCATTACCTATTATTAATGGAATGGCAATAATTACCAATTTTTTTATATTAAATAGTTCTGCTGTTGAAATGGAAGCATTTCTTATTTCGTTATGCGTACGTGAAATTATATAAGCACATTCCACAATTCCAGATAAAACAAAGGCTATAACTAACGAAACAGCCCCTATTTTTTTATAAAAAAACAGACAAGCCAAAATAATAAAAATATTTTGAAAAAAAGCTTGACACCTTCCAGGTATAAATTTCTTTTCGGACTCTAAAATTATATTTAAAGTTAAATATATTCCCCATGGTACAAAGGAAATAGACATTATTTTTATATATTTAGAAAGTAATCTTATATAATTCAAATCATTTGATGATGCCAAAAAGGTGGCAAACTGATCTGACAATAAAAATACAATAATAGCCAATATTATGGAAAATGGAATCAATGTCATTAATAATGTTTTAATAAAATTACTTGCCTCTGTTTTTCCCTTTTTTTCTTTTATCTCTACATATAAAGTTAATGCAGAAACCGAAACAGCAGAAAAAATTAATGTGACTATTTGTCCAAAAATTCCTGTTGATATACTGTAAGCATCCGTTTCAAGTGAAGCACCTCCTATAGAAGAAATTACAACTTGTTTTACCAGTCCTAACACTTTACTAAAAATTGTGAAAATCGATATAAATAATGTAGATTTTATTATAGAATTGCCCAAATTATTTTTTTTCAAATGAAACATCCCTTCTAAAATATCAGTTAATCACTATGCATGATTCTTTTTCAAGAATGAACATAATGTAATATAAAGTATCATTATTATAAATATATCAGCGGATAAATAATCTAATGTAAATATAGAAAGCAAAAATACAATTATTAATGGAATACTATCCTTTTGAAAAGAATCCAAAATATTTTTTATGCTTATAATAATTTTTCTTAAAAATGCTAGATAGAAGGCTGATCCAAGAATACCCCATGATAAAATCAATTCTAAATAAGTATTATGGGATTCGTATAAAGCCCTTGCACTACTATAGTCAACTAAAACATATCTATATTTTAACATACTGGAACCAAAAAGTAAATTTATGGGATTGTTAATTAACCTATTAAAATAATAATTTAAAATATCAGTTCTTCCTGTTGAAAGACTTTCACTGTCTATCCTTAACAAATATTTTGTGTAGATGTTATCAAATAACGATGTTTTAATGCCTAAAAATATGGTTACAGTAATTAAAAATAAAAAAGCTATTATTTTTTTTAAATTAATGTTTTTAAAATTATAAAAACTATACAAAATCAAACCAACTATTAAAACTAAAATATACATTTTTGAAATAGATAAAAATCCTAATAACATCGTTATAATAGTTATATATGAAAACTTTTTGTTTATGCAAAGTGATGAAAAGACAATCAATAGCGCATCTAGTGAATAAACATTAGGATCTCTAAACAAGCCCATATATCTATACTTACTAGGAAAAGCAAAACCATATTTTAAAAATGGGAAAGCAAAACCACCAATAGCGCCACTTAAATAACCAGCAAAAAAGTAAAATAAGCACTTATTTAAATCAACTTCAATTTTTCCTCCGATAAATTGTAAAACAAAAAGATAAGAAGCTACCCATGATATAAGCGAAAAGATAACAAGGCTAGCATAACCATTTATAAGTATTAAAAATATTTCATATAAAAACAATAATAGCATCATAATTGTCATTTTTTTATTCAATTTCAGTGGTGCACCTGTTTTTTTAATATCCCAAAAGTACTTAAATGTAAAGATTACAATAACTACGTTGAACAAATAGGTAAATGAAATATTATCAAACAACGCCGAACAAGGATGAAAAAATAAAATGGTAGGCAAATAATTTTCTTTTTTTTCAAAACAAAGGAGAATAACTAAAATCAATAAAAATAAATATCCCAATAATTTACTTGGAAAATAGACAGTAGCTAGCTGTTTTAGGATTACAATGATTATATATAATATTAAATTATTATTTGAATTCTTCATAAATTTCTCCCACATGTATAATTTTATTTTACTAATTTTTGATATTCTGAAATACAGTTTTTAATCACAGTATCCCAATTATACTCTTTAGCAACTTTGGTATTTAAAGAACACGTATTTCTAAAAGACTCATTTTCAATCATTTTCTTTATTGCTTCAAACAATTTATCTTCGTCAAATGGAATACCTATTCCACATTTATTTTTATTAACATATTCTCCAAAATTTGTACCGTATGTTAGTATACAAGGTATCCCATAAGATAAAGCTTCTAAAACTCCCATTGGTTGCCCTTCGTTCCTAGATACCTGAATAAAAGAATATGCCGTTCTTAAAATTTCTTTTTTTTCTTCTTCGTAAACTTCGCCATTAATTTCAATAATATTTTCAACATGATTTTTGGTAATCATTTTTTTTAATTCTTCTATTAAGTTACCACTTGCACGGCCGTATAACTTAATTTTCACATCATTATCTTCAAACCATTTTTTGTGATTTGAACACATTAAAATCAAAAGGTCTAATCCCTTAACTTTAATATCATAACGTCCAATATATATAAGAGATTTAGATTTATACTCATTATTTACATCTACCAGTTCAATCCCATTTCCAGAAATAATATAACTCCTATTTTTTTTAAGTGAATTATTATATTCATCTCTACTTAAATATTGTATTGCAACAGCTCCTTTTATAAATTTATTAAATAATAATACGTTAGCAACAAATTTTTTTAACCATTTCTTTTTTTGAGCTCTTTTTACCAAACTTCCATGTGGAATAATTACATATGGGATATTGTATTTATTACATTCTTTATAAATTTTCAAAAACTTTTTTTTGTATATTTCATTAAAAATAACAAGATCCGGTCTATTATACGGTTTAAGCAAATTATTAATAGAATTAAATTTTGTATAAGAAAAACTGTCAACACCATCAACTGCAATGTTACTATTTAAATTATAAATGGCAACATGACAATATTTTTTTTCATATTTTAAATACTCTTTAATAGCAACAGCAACGCCATTTCCCTTTTCATTAGCTATATCAGCAATATGTAGTATATTCATAATAATCCTCTATTTTACACTTTCCTTAATAATTTTTTTATTCCTGTGTATATTCATTTTTGAAATGATAGATGGAAAGCATGAACCGACTAATAACATTGTTTTTCTATATAAAGATACATTTTTATTAAACATCAAAGATTTTAAATTATTTTTTATCGCAGATTTCCATCTCTTATAATCTTTTTCATAAAATTTCTTTTGATCAAACTCTATCATTTTAACGATTGCACCTAGATAAAAAGTTGATAAGTGTAGTATATACATTGATTTTACAAAATCATTTTTAAGATCTATTTGCTCTCCTATTAACTTAAGTGATTTTTCGCCATTATAAAATTTATCAATTAAATATTTTGTTGTAGCTGACTGCATATTGTTTTTTCTATAAAAATAAACTTTTTTATTTCCAATTGTTATTTTATTACTTTTTAAAGATGTTCTTATAATAAAATTTAAACCTTCACCGTAGTATAAATCACTCAAAAACTTCAAATTATTTTTTTCTAGAAATTCTTTTTTATAAATTTTGTTCCAACATCCCACGGTGACATCAGGCGATAATAGTATTCCGACAGACATTGATGAATCTATTTTTCTTATATATTGTTTTTTTTCTTGTTTTTCTTCATTGGTCCAATAATTTTTTACAGAATATGCAAAATCAGAATCATTATATTTTATAAGTTCTAGCATATAATCGACAAAATTTCTAGCCAAAAAATCGTCTGCATCCACAAATACTAAATATTTTCCGTTTGCTTTTGCAATACCTGCATTCCTTGCTGAACTAACGCCACTATTTTTTTGATTAATAATCATTACTCTCGAATCTTTTTTTTTGATATTTTCTAAAATTTTTAAAGAAGAATCCGTTGATCCATCATTAACTGCAATAATTTCCAGATTTGAATAAGTTTGATTTAAAATTGAATCTATACATTGTTCAACAAAATCTTCCACATTATAAACAGGAATTATAATACTAACTAAATCTACATTTTCATTATTGTACATCTTCACAACTCCTAATACTATTTTTTAAATAATTTAATGATTTTTCCTTTTCTTTTTTCAAAATTTCTTCAACTTGTTTAAAATTATAATACTTTTCATCTATTAAATCTGAAGCTTCGAATGTTTTATCTAAATGAATTATATTTAAAAGTGATTTAATACGCGTAGATTGATTTTCAGTAACATAGTTTCTATCAAAAACATAAAATTTTTTTTGAAAATTAATTGAAAAGGCGACACCATGAAAAGAATCTGTAATAACATAACTAGCACTAGATAAATAAGTTAAAAACGTTTCCGGACCACCATAAATAACATTATCAAAAGAATAAGAATTATTAATAAAAATAATTTTTAAATTTTTCTCTTTTTCAAGTTTATGAATCATATTTTTAGCATTTTCACTAGGTTCATTCAAAAAATAACAAAAAACATAATTTTCATCTATTTTTTTAATATCTAATGCTTTCTTCCATTCATTTTTACTTAATAATAAAGTTGGATCAAGGCAAACTTCTACATCTCTATCTAGTAAATCTTTTATCATTTTTTTTCCACTATTTTCTCTAATGGATAAGCAATCAATATTATTTAAATATTTCTTTATAATCTTTTTATTATATGTGGGAATATACGTTCTTCCAAAACTTGGTGCATATGCAATTCTTTTCTCCCTTGGACAAAAATCCAGATAATAAAAAGGATCAACATAAAAAGCAGTAGAATTCCAAATTTGATCACTACCACAAATAAAAGCAACATAAGAATCATTTTTAGAAACTTTTTTTAATTTTTTATAAGAGATTATATCTGGATTAATTTTTTCACTATAAAATTTATTAAATTCTTTTATCGTCGTTTCATTTATATCAGATTTATTATTTCCTTTAAAAGATTTAACAACATTAAATTTATTTTCAGAATACATCATCATTCTAATAAATAAAATAAGCATTTTGTTTAAACGCACATCTCTTCCTTTTACTAAACTGCCTGATATTTTAAACACTTTAGGTTCAAAATTCATTTTGCTAACAATAACTTTTGAAGCATATGCTTGTAATGCAGAGCCAAAATTGTATCCTGTAAACAAAGTACAAATTCCTATTTTTTTCATTTGATTCTCCTTAATAGTGCATGCATATTTTTCATAAAAAAATAATAAGATGCGAGTAAGACGTTAAGGTGTTCCTCTTCTCTGTACACTTTCCATAAATATTTTAAAGTTTTCAATTTGTTTGAAGAATTAGATTTTTCAACTTGCCTATAGTATGAAAAAACTTTTGGGATTCCATATGCGATGAAACCATTACGCAAAATTTTCCACCAAGTTGCTGTATCCTCGACATATTTTAAATCAGGCATTTTTATTAATTCTTTATCCATTTTCTTCAAATCAAACATAACCGTTATTGTTGAAATAATATTATTTTTTAAACACTGATGATAAGTAAGAGTTTCTTTGGCAATAACTTTTTTCCCCATTGGAATACATTCTTCATTAGCAAATTCGTATGAATGATAAGAAAAAGCGATGTCTTTTTCTTTCATATATTTCATTTGAACTTCTAATTTATTATAATCCCATTGATCATCAGCATCAATAAAACAAAGATATCTTCCTTTGGACTTATCAATTCCAAAATTACGAGGATAACATGGATTCCATCTATTATGATCCATTTTAAAGTACTTGATCCTAGAATCGCTGGCTGAAAAACTCTTTAAAACACTTAAACTATTATCTGTTGAACAATCATCAACAAAAATTGCTTCCCAGTTGTCATATGTCTGGTTCTGTATTGTTTTTAAAGTATCATTTAAATACTTTTCAGCATTATAAACTGGAATAACAATACTAATTAAATCATTTTCCATTATTTTCCTCCTAATTTAAGCCACAAAACACGTTAAGCAATCGATAATTTATCTTTATCTTTTTTTATTTTTTCACAATTATCACATGAATTTGCAGGCTTTTTAAACTTATTTTGTAATTTTAAATCTTCCAACTCATTTTTAATGGTAGATTTTCCAGCATCGCTACCTACTTTGGAAAGAACTATTTTAATTGTTAAAAAAACAATTTTTATATCTTGATATAAGCCATAATTATCAATGTATTCTAGATCATAGTTTATTTTTTTAATTATTGTAATATTATTTCTTCCATTAACTTGAGCTAGTCCTGTTAAACCTGGAGTTACATCTACTCTATGTTTTTGTCTTTTGTTCATATTTTCATAATAATCTGTAATCCATGGTCTAGGTCCTATAAAACTCATTTTTCCTAAAAAAATATTAAATAATTGTGGCAATTCATCTAATGATGTTTTTCTAAGAAAATTACCAACTTTTGTATGTTCATCTTTTTTACTAAAATCTCTTACATTATTGCTGGCTACCATTGTTCTAAATTTCCATACATTAAAATTTTTTCCATATTTACCTGTACGTTCTTGTTTAAAAATAATAGGACCTTCGCTATCAATTCTTATTGCTATAGCAATAATTATCATTATTGGTAATGTTATAATAATGCCTAATAATGATAATAAAATATCAATTATTCTTTTTATAACTTCATAAATAGATTTCTTTATATTCCAATTTCTTCTATCTTTCATATAAATTCATACTCCAAAATAATAACCATTTAAGTTCCTTGTTAATTATAGCAAAAATTAGAATTTTGTACAACGAATTGCCACAAATTTGCATAAATGTATGATTTTTTATAATTCACAAATAAAAAAAGAATAGATTTCTCTATTCTACTTAATAATTTTCTCTATTAACTTGTAATATACACATTAAGGTTATACCTAATAAACCACCTATTATTAGTCCTATAAAAAAGATTGTAAATGTATTCATGTATTTCTCCTTTAATATCTATTATTATTATATTTAATTATTTTGATATTATTTGTCGAAATATATGATTAAAGTAATAAATTATTGTCTTTTAGTTAAATTATTTGTAGAACTTTCTTTTGCTTGTTTAAGATATTTATCTCTATTTTCAATTATATCTGATAATAAGCTATTGGTATACACTCTCTTTTTAAATTCGATATTTAAAATATAGACCTCGGCTTTGTCTATACCTAAAAAATTGGCAACTGTTTCATCAGTATATTTTATACCATCTACATATCCTGACTCTAATAAACCAATTAATAATCTATCGTATGATATTTCAGTTATTAATTCATTAAAAGGATACATTTCAAAAAGATTTGATAATATTTCAAATGTTTTGGAATTAACTTTATTATTAGGTTTAATTTTATTATGAGGATATAGTCTTTCTAAAATTTCTGTTATTTTAGGTAATATTTCATTATAAAATTTTCTTTCTTTGTCCATACTTAATAGTCTATTGTAATGTTTTAAATCTTTACCAAATTTAAAATATATTATATTTTTATATTCTTCTGGCAAAATACTTATTGCATAGTTAACTTCAATTTCTTGATAATCTTTAAAATAACTATATATGTTTCTTAAATATAAATTATTATTATCTTCTTGCCATACATATTTTTTAAAATATTTTTGTAATTTTGTTAAAGCATTTTTTTCGATAATTCTTACTCTTTCTCTAGAAAGACCATATATATTTCCTATACTTTCTAAAGTTTGGATTTTACCATTAAAACCAAATCTCCTTTGAATTACATCTTTCTCCCTTGCTGTTAAACCTGCTTCATATATAGCTTTAAATAATATTTGTTTTTGTGATTTTTCTAAATAGATTTCATCTGGGGTTTTATTTTTATCTGGTATCAAATCTAAAAATGAATCATCTTCATCCGTATTTATTTGAGCATCATAACTTATAGAATCACTTAAATTTGCTTCAATTAATTGAATAGTACTTTGATCATACCCAGTTATATTAGATATTTCTTCACATGTTGGTTTTCTTTTATATTTATTTTCAAATTCTAATTCTTTTTTTCTATATTCTTTTATTTTTTCTTGCATTTTAATAGGTATATATATATTTCTTCCTTTTGTTAATAAAAATCTATCAATAAATTGTTTAATCCATGAATAGGCATAAGTTGAAAATTTATAGTTAGTATTTAAATCATATTTCTCTAAAGCTTTTATTAAACCAAATGTTCCTTCTTGAATTAAATCTAATTCTGGAATTTCTCTATGGCGATAATGTTTTAAGACTATACTTGCAACTAATCTTATGTTGCAACAAATAATTTGATCTTTTGCTAAATCATCACCTTGTTTAGCTCTAGTTATTAAGTTTCTTTCTTCATCACGATTTAATACTTTATATCTTTTTATATTTCTTAAATAATTCTCTAGAGCATCTGTATCATAATTTATAGTATCGTTATCATAATTTAAAATATTTTCTTCTTTTATTTCAATATTGTTAATTAGGCAATATGCTTCAATGAATGATATTAATATTCTACAATCTGTTGAATCATTAATTCGATTGTTTATAATATTTTTTTCATAATATTTAAAAGCAACTTCTGTTAAAGAATATATTTTTTTATTATTTTTTAATAAATTAATTAACTCATTAATATCAATCATTTCTTTACAATTATCAAAAATTTCTTCTAAATCTTTAAAATAATCTAATATTTTATTTAAATTTAAAGTAAGGCTGTAATTTTGATTAATATAATAGTCAACAAAATCTAAATAGTTACTACTATTCATTATAAGCGATAATGTATAATTTTTAATTTTATCAATTAAATTGTTATTGTCTTTTATTTGTACTTTTTTAATTAAACCATTAATATATTCAACGTATTTTTCCTTACTTAATGGAATAAATGGTGTATTATCATAATATTCTTCAATTTGACATTTTAAATTTATATCTAATTCTTTTTTCATATTATCCCCCATAAACTGTCTTGTATTATAGCATTTAATCTAGAAAAGGTCAAATCATTGTTCGCTAATAATTAAAAGAAAAAAGATTATATATTATAACCTTTAAATGTAATCAATTATTTTATTAACTTCTTGTTCTGTTAATAAATTTGTGATTGTTTCTTTATTTTGATGTAAATGTAATTTTGATTCATAATAATCTAATTTATCTTTTACTTCTTTTAATGTTTTACTTATAGCGTTTCGGGAAACATTATATTCATCAGATATTTCACTTAATGAAAGATTATCATAATAATAGGCTTTAAAATAATTTATTTGAGTTGGGGTTAATAATTCTCCATAATAATCAAATAAACTATTATAATAAATTATATTATCCATTACATCAAATCCTTTAATAAGCCATAAATATATTCTTCTATGTCAAATGATTTTAAATCGTTAATACCTTCACCTAAACCAATAAATTTTACTGGTAATTTAACTTCTTCTTTTATAGCTAACACTATACCACCTTTGGCTGTTCCATCTAATTTAGTTAACACTATTCCTGTTATATTGGTTATTTCTTTAAAGCTTTCAGCTTGACTAATTCCATTTTGACCGGTTGTTGCATCTATTACTAGAAGGGTTTCATGTGGTGCATTAGGAATAATTTTACCAATTACTTTATTAACTTTTTCAAGTTCGTTCATTAAATTAACTTTATTTTGTAATCTACCTGCTGTATCTATTAATATTAAATCGCAATTTTCTTTTAAGGCTTTTTCTAAACCGTCGTAAATAACACTTGATGGATCAACGTTTTCTTTTCCACAAAAACATGAATTAGTTCTTTTAGCCCATTCTTCTAATTGAGGAACAGCACCAGCTCTAAAGGTGTCAGCACCAATTAACATTACTTTATGTCCTTGATTGTGATAGATATTAGCAAGTTTACCAATAGTTGTTGTCTTTCCTACTCCATTAACACCAACCATTAATATAACAGTTGGGCCTTCTTTTTGAATATTAATTTTATCGGTTAGTGAATCTCCATCTACATAGATCATAAATAGTTCATCAATAATTATTTCTCTTAAAACACTCGCATCTTCTATTTTTTCTTCTTTAACTCTTTTCTTTAATTTATCTAAGAATTTGTAAGTTGTATTAACACCAATGTCGGCTTTAATTAAAATACTTTCTAATTCGTCAAAATATTCATCATTAACTTTTGTATACTTGTGTCCTAAAAAGCTTAAATTAGAAACAAATTCTTTTCTTGTTTTTTCTAAACCTTTATCATATAATTCGATATCTTTTTTATCTTCTTTTTTAAATATTTCTTTAAATTTATTAAATAGTCCCATAACCTCACCTTATTTACATATTACATTTTTCATATCTATTGTTTCTTTATATGTTTCACTATCTATTTTAACATTTATAGTTCCACTACATTTACTTGATTTATCGTCTAATTCAAGATTTTTTAAATTAATATTAACACCATTTATTAATTTTGTTTTAGCAATACTACATGATATTTCATCTGATGTTTCATCTTTTAAAGCATCTTTAGCAATCTCCGTCATATTACAGTATATTACTTCATCAACTATTATTTTGGCAGCATCTTCTATTTGTTTTTTATTTATTTCATTAATTTTATTTTTTCCATTAGTTAGTGCATCTCTAATACTAGGAATAGTTAATATAAGCAGTAACGATAAAATAACTAATACAGCTAATACTTCTACTAATGTAAAACCTTTTTTATTCATCTACTTTTTTTCTCCTTTAATTATTTATTTAGATATTTAATATTTGCTTCTGATAATATTTTCATTTGCGAGATAGCAATTAAATTAAGTCTTTTTAATCTTTCTGACTGGTTTAAGCCGTCATTTATAAAGACAGAATTCATATTTTCCATTTTTACGCTGTAATTCCAAATAGTGCCATATTTAAAACATCCGCTTCTTCCGCGTAAACAATATTTATTTGTTCTTTAGTTAACTTTGATGGAATTAAATTCTTTTTTATTGCATCAGTATGAATCCTATAATTAATTTTTGAAAGTTCTCGTTTTGCATTCCAGCCTAATTGTTTTTGCTCTAATTGTTTTAATTTTTCAAATTCTTTTATTAATAACAATTTAAATTTTGGACTAATCCAAATTCCAAATTCAAACGCTATATCTTTATGTGCATATGTTCCACCATATCTTCCTGCTTTTGAAATAATACCAATTGCATTTGTTTTAGCTACCCATTCTTTAACACTAATTTTATAACTGTTTAATCCAGCATAACTTTTAATTATGGCGAATTCGCCATAATTAAAATTAGGATTATGAATTTCTTCCCATATACCTAGAAATTCTATAGTATTTCTATTTCTTAACCAATCTGGTATAAAAAATTCTCCATCTTTTGATTTAAGCATATCTGTTAAGGAAATATAATCCTCATCTGCTATTTTAACATAATTTATAATTTGATTATCAACTTTTAATTCAATCATTAACCCTCCTTAAATATTTATCCAATTATTTTTTATTCATCTACATTTCTCTCCTTACTGAATAAACATCCACAATAATCTTGTCTATATAATTCGTATTTTTTAGATAGTTCAATACTTCTTTTATAACCATCTTCTTTTTTAAAATCTGATTGCAAATATTTAATATTATATTTATTTTGTAAATTAAGACCTATTTCATTAATTACTTTAGCGTTTTTATATGGACTTACTGTTAAAGTAGTTGCAAAATAATCAAAATTATTTTCTTTTGCTAACTTAGCAGTTTTTTCTAATCTTAATCTATAACAAATATGACATCTGGCACCATTTTCTGGTTCTTTTTCATAACCAACAACTTTGTTACGATATTCTTCATTTAAGTAATCTATATCCATATGTTTAATATTCAATTCACTTAATAATCTTATTTGTTCCTTTTTTCTTTTTAAATATTCTTCATAAGGTTCAATATTTGGATTATAATAAAGAACTGTTATATCAAAATAATCTTTTAGTCTTTCAATTACAGCAGTTGAACATGGTCCACAGCAAGAATGTAATAATAACTTGTTATTGCCATTTAATTCTTTAATTATTTTTTTCATTTCTTCATTATAATTAATATTCATTATTGCACCTCCAAATAATTTCCTTTATCTAAGTGAAGAATTCCTTTTTTATCTCCTAAACTAGCATATATCTTTTGATATTTGTTCATTATATCTAATTTATCAGTAGATATGTATACTATCATACCATCATTCATTTTAAAAATAAATATGTCTTCATCAGTTATATTGCCATCACTGTTTTTAGTTGGTGAATATTCAATTTCACTTATGGAATTTATTATATCATAGTCTAGCTTTCCCATCTCATTAAGAAATTTTTTTAAGGTTCCTTCTGGTACATAATTTACTAATGTAGGTGTTCCTAGGTAACTACCTTTTATTTTACTTCCATCACTTAAATAATAATTATTATCATATTCTAATATTATTTTCTTTTCCACTACTTCTATAGTTAAAGTAAAATCAAAAGTTTTTTTTATTGTTGCATCACTTATTAGATCTAATTCCTTTAATTTATTAATAGTTTTATTTTTGTTTAATGTTAGCATTGGTGGATAATCTTTAATATTTGCTTGTTCTATTATTTCATAATCTTTTAAATAAGTATTTCCTTTTATAACAATATTTCTTATTTTCATATTAAATAAACTATATATTGAATAAATAATTATATAAAATATTAAGATGAAAACAAGTAATTTTATAATATTTAATTTTTTCTTTTTTTTATTTTTCTTCATTTATCAACTTTTTTATACTTTCATATATAATTGTGCTACTATTTGAAATACTTAATTTTAATAGATTATTATGATAGGTATTATATAAATCTTTGTTATCTAAAATTTCATCAATTGTTTTAATTAAAATATCTTTATTTAAATCTTTTTGTTCTATTAGGGTTGATGCATTAGAGTTCTTTAAGGATAAAGCATTGTAATACTGATGATTATTAGCAACATATGGACTTGGAATAAGAATAGCTGGTAAACCGATTGCAGTTATTTCTGCAATAGTGCTAGCTCCTGCTCTAGTAATGATTAGATCAATATCTTTAAGTAATGAGCTAAGATTTTCTACAAATGGGACTATTTTAACATTTTTACTAAATTTATTTTTACTAAATGAATCATAATAATTTTTACCTGTTACATATAATACTTCATAATTTTTATCATCAATTGATTTTAGAAAATCTAACATTTTATTATTAATTACTTCTGATCCTAATGATCCTTGAACTATAAGAATACTTTTTTTATCGTATGTTAGACCATATTTAGTACGTGATGTTGTTTTAATGTTTAAAGCATTTTCAGAACAAGGATTACCTGTTAAAATCCATTTATCTTTAGGAAAATATTTACTGCTTTCTTTAAAACTAATACCAATTTTGTCAGCATATTTTATTAAGAATTTATTACTTTTACCAGGAATAGCATTTTGTTCATGTAAAAATGTTTTTATTTTTAATTTATGGGCAGCCATTATAACTGGAAATGTTACATAACCTCCTACACCAATAACTATATCTGGTTTAAATTCTTTAATTATTTTTAAGCATTCTTTATAAGCTTTATATATTAAGCCTACATTTTTAAAATCTAATTTAATATTTTTTTTACTAAAACCATAAATTTCAATAGATTTATAATCATAACCTAAAGATGGAACTATGTCTTTTTCCATACGATTATGAGTTCCGATATATAAAAATTTACTATCACTTTCTTTTTCTTTTATTTTATTAATTATTGATATTGCAGGATATATATGTCCACCTGTACCTCCAGCAGTTATTATTACTCTCACTTTTATTCTCCTTTACCATTATAATTATATAATAAAATTGAGTTGTTATCTATAAAATTGTAAAGAAAAATAACTACTGTCCTATAATAATGATATTATTACTAGACGATAAGGTTTTATATTATAATATTTAAAAATTTATATGTTAGAAGAGATTAAAAAATTTAGTAATGATAAAATACTTCCATTAATTAAATATATTTTGTTTAGATGAAAAATATAGTTATATAGGTGATAAATATTAAAAATAAATATAAAATTATAATATCTTGTATTTTAATATGTTTGTTTGGATTATTAATGGTTTATTCTTCTTCAACTATATGGGCAGAATATAAATTTAATGATTCTTTATATTATTTTAAACATCAAGGATTATTCTTTATTGTTGGATTACTTGCAATGTATATTGTATCTAAAATAGATTATAAATTGTATTTAAAATATAGTAATAAAATATTGCTGATATCTTTGATTTTATTAGTGCTTGTTTTAATACCGGGGATTGGTCAAGTTAGAAATGGATCTAGAAGTTGGTTTGGAATTGGTTCTTTTGGTTTTCAACCATCAGAAGTTGCTAAATTATCTTTAATTATATTTGTTTCTAAATATTTATCTAATAATGAAAAAGAAGTTAAATCAATAAAAAAAGGGGTACTTCCTATTTTAACAATTATATTTTCGTTTTTTGGATTAATTATGTTAGAGCCTGATTTTGGAACTGGTATGGTTATAGTTGCTACTTTATTTGTAATGCTATTTGCATCTAATATTAAATTATCTTTTTTTGGATATTTAATAGTACTGGGAATTTGTGGAATAGTTTTATTAATTATAATGGCACCATACCGAATGGCTAGAATTATATCTTTTATTAATCCGTGGACAGATCCACTTGGTTCAGGATTTCAAATTATTCAGAGTTTATATGCTATTAGCCCTTCTGGATTATTCGGTAGAGGTCTTGGTAATTCGATTCAAAAACATTTTTATTTGCCAGAGCCTCAAACTGACTTTATCTTTGCAATTATATCAGAGGAACTAGGAATACTTGGAATAGTTATTTTAGCAATATTGTTTTTAGTATTATTTTCTAGTTCTTTAAAGGTAAGTTTGGTAAGTAAAGATTTATTTGGTAAATATTTATCATTTGGATTAATTATCGGAATAATGCTTCAAACGGCTTTAAATATATGTGTTGTTATTGGTCTTGTTCCTGTTACTGGGGTTACGCTTCCATTTATAAGTTATGGAGGATCTTCTTTACTTGTTAGTATGGTAAGTGTTGGTATAATTCTTAATATTAGTAATGAAAAATAAAAAGTTTATAATTTATATGTTACTTAAATCTTTTTGGCAAAACTTTACTAATAAATTATTAAAAAATTAGGTCATCATTAATTAATATCGGAATTTTCTTTACTCATTGTTATAGTGGGGATTACCATAATTGTTAATATTTCGAATAATAATTAATAGATATTAAACTACTTATTTGTTAAAATGTTAGTGAGGTGACATAAATGTTTGTAAATAATCCAAATGAATTAGATCAACATTTTTTAATAGATAAAGATATTATTAATAGTTTTATAAATATTTGTAATTTATCTAAAGATGATATTGTGTTAGAGATAGGACCTGGGATAGGAACTTTAACTAAATTAATTGCTCCAAAAGTTAAAAAATTATATGTAATTGAAAAGGATATTAGATTAAAACCTTATCTTGATAAAATAGATAATATTCAAGTTATGTATGATAGTTGTTTAAATGTTAATTTTCCTAAAGTAGATAAAATTATAACTTCTCTTCCTTATAGTATAATTGAACCATTTATATATAAAATTATTAATGAAGATTTTAAAGAACTTTATATGATTATGGGAAAGAAATATTGTGATAATGTGTTAGGTAATAAAATTACTAATTTAAGTTTGTTAACTAATATTTATTTTAAGATTACTAAATATTTTGATATTATGCCAGATAGTTTTAATCCTAAACCAAGAGTTGTATCTTCACTTATTAAATTAGAATTTAAAAAAGATAATTCCGAAAAAGAGTTAATATTTAAAAATATGTATAAATTAAATGATAAGTTAGTTAAAAATGCTTTATTAGAATCTTTAATTATAGTTAAAAATTTAACTAAAAGAGAGGCTAAAGAATATATTAAGAATTTAAATATTAAAGAAAGTATTTTAAATAATAAGTTTAGTCAGATTAATAATAATGAATTAGAAGAATTATATAACCAAATTAAAACACCTTGATTGGTGTTTTTTATATTTTTTACACCTTTTTGCACCCACTTTTTGTTTTAATTTACACCTTTTTGCACCCACTTTTTGTTTTAATTTACACCTTTTTGCACCCACTTTTTGTTGTTTTAAAAAATATAGACACTTTTTATGTCTATATTTTTAAATTATTTCTTTAAATTTATATTACAAAATTCTTAATAATATCGTTTAATCATTAATAGTAATCTACTGCACACTCATGATATTTCTTACTTGTAGTATGATATTCTATTACAAATACTATGATGCCTGAAATAATACTCATATAAGTAACATAATATTCTGTCCATGAGGAATATTGCACCACACTATTTGATGGATTATTTTGATCATATTTAACTTCTGTTTTTTCTGGAAAACTACTTTTATTTGTTTCTATATTTGGGGATTTTCTATAAGTTATACCATTTATTGTATAAATATAAGTTGCTGAGCAAAGCTCAGATGAATTATTATCGGAACAACTTGTGCTCAATAAATACCCTGTTGTTGTTAAATAATTATCTGGGGCTTTATTTCTTTCATGATTCATATTTGTTGTTAATACTGCTGCAATTAATCCAAATACAATGAATGGAAGTGCAGAAATAAGCGGCACCATATCACCTATTATAATAATTGCTTTCTTTGCTTTTTCTTTATCTTTTGGAGTTAGTGAATCATTTATAGAATTAATTTCTGCTCCACATTTAGTACATTTTATATTTGTATTTGAATTTTCTTGACCACAATTTGGACAAATAATATTTTTTATTTTAATCACTTCCTTAATATTTGATAATTAAAAATGACTGTTAATCTGAATTTATTTCTTTTAAAGTTATATCTTCTATCTGCTCAATCCATTTATTTGAAATACCTAACACATACATAAATGGCAATATATCATAAAAATAAGTTGGATTTTGATTAACCAATGATTCTAATCTATCTTTTTCAGCTGTTGCTAAAAAGTTTTTAAATCCTTTAATTTTACCTAGCATTTCTAATCCATATTTTGTTCTTTTTGATAAATTTTTAAAGCAAAAATACATACCAAGGATACATAATAATCCCCAAAAATATCCTACTAATAAGAGATAATTATTTAATAATGAACGAAAAATTTCGAAATACCATATTATTCCACCAAAGCATATTCCATACACCACTCCAAATATTTTTGTAAGTTTTTTTGAACGTTTCGGAATTCCATTTATATATATTGTTTTAGTATAACCAAAAAGACAATGGAGCATTACAAATAAGCCAATTGGTGGAAAAACTAAAGTAGCAAATATGGGACTAAATTTATCATAAATTACTGGTATACTAATTAATAAATAAGTTAAAATCATCATTATTACTATATATTTCTTTTTATTTAATGATTCTATTTCATAAATATTATATTTATTATCCATTGTATTAATATTTGTTTTTATTTTATCAATTGTTTTATAAAATTTATTATATAAATCTGATGTGGTAACTTCATTATTGATAACATATTGATTATCAAATAATCCTTCTAAAAATGCCTTTTCATTAATGTTGTTGCCATCATAATCTTTTAATTTAGTTATTTTTAATCCTTTTGGTAAAAAATACAACTTTTTTTCAATTACTTCACTTATTTTGATATATCCTTTATTTGCTAAATACACGAGTAAAGAAAGAATATCGACATCCTCTGCTCTTCCTTTGTAAATATATCCTATTTCTAAACTATTTAAATTTTCGGGCGGATAAAATTCTGGAGTTTCAATAGGTTTTTCTTGTTTACCGTATAAATACCATATAATTATTGAAATAATTAAAAATGAAAATGGAATTGCATAATATAATGTATTTTTAATATTTAACTTGTTATTTGAATTTATAATAAGAGTTTGTTTTGTATCTATTGTATTAATTATATGAATATTATAATTATCATTATTCATTTGTAATTGAACATCTTTAAAAGAATTATCTATCTTAATAGAGGATATTTCATTTATTTTTTTCAATTTAGAAGAGTTAGATAGTGCTAAAGTTGTGGTCGGTTTTAATGTTAAAAATGTGAATAAAAATAATATAAAATAGTTTAATGTTGGAAAAGATTTTATTTTTTTATTATTTTTCATAATCATACCTCTTCTTAAACATTATTGTTCAATTTTTATAATATAAAATTCATAATCAAACGTCCCTTTTTGAACTTCAAATGTTACATTATAATTATTTCCTTCAATTAAATGATTGATATTTGCTGGATTTTTTTCTTGTATTTCTACTTCATTATTTAATTTATTTTTAAAAGTATAAGTTATATATGAATATGATTCTCCATTTTTATATCCAACACCTAAAGATCCTTTTTTAACTAATGTTAATGTATCTGTATGTTTACCTTCTGAATAGATACCTAAAGTATCTCTTAGTTTATTTTCATCTATTTCATTACTTATTTCTTCATTGGATAATTTTGAATATATTTTATAATCAACAACATATTTATTATTATCTTGTTCAACATAATAAATGTTTATTTTAACGTAATCTTCATAATCTTTTAATGCAACAAGTAAAGTATTATTATTAGTTTTTAATTTATATTCAACATCATTATTATTTTCATCAACTGTAATAGAACAATTAGATTCACTACACAAATAACCATTAATTTCGATATCTTCTACTAACTTACTGTCATTCTTTTTTTCTATAGAAACGTTAGGATCACTTAATTTCGGTATTTTAATTATTTTGCTTAAATTTGTACTTAGTCCAAATAGCATCATTATGACTGATAAAAAAATTGATAATAATATTTCAGATATGAATCCTAAGAATATATATCCAACACTAGTTCCACCTTTTTGAATACAAATACTTTTTATTTCTTCATTACTTTTTGTGTTGTTTTTATTCTTTATCTTATTTATTTTTTGATTAGCAAACTTAATATATAAAGTATTTATAAATAATCCTATAAGTATATTAATAATTAAATTAATTATTAAATTAAGGATTGGCAATTTAATAATTTTTAAAATGATAAAATTAATTATATAAATTAAAAGAGCATATATATACATTTTTCGATAAAACATATATAAAGCACCAAAAAATAAGCCAGCAAAATTAAATTTTTTAGTAGTTATTTTTTCATAATTATTTCCAATAAATGATTTAAGTAAATCATCATCTTGGTTTTTGTTAGAAATATCCATATTTAGATTATTTGATATTGACACTTCATTTGTGCTTGAATTTTGTGAATTATTATCTTGGAATGTTATTTCATTGTTATTTTGGGTTTCTAGATTAGTGTTAATACTTTGTGGAACTTGATTTTCTTCTAGCGTTTCAACACTACTTTGTTCTTGATTATTTTCTAAATTATTAGATAAATTTTGATTGTCTTCTTGAACAATGCTAGGATTTGATAAATTTGTATTATTAAAATCTGGCAAAACTTCAATTTCTTCTTCAGTATTTGAAACACTATTATCTGGTCCAAAAGCAATATTAAAATCTGAGATACTTTCTAAATTATTTTCATTTATCTTATTTTGATTTTCGTTTTCCATATAATTCAACTCCATACTCTACTATATAAGTATAACATATAATAATTTTAAATGCAGAAAAAAACATCTGGTTCCAGATATTTTAAATTTTATAACCAAACTCCATATATTACACCTATCATTGATAATAAGAATCCAATAGTCCAAAACAACTTAACTATGTCTATTTCTTCCCAGCCTAATTCTTCAAAGTGATGATGTAATGGGGCTTTTTTAAATACTTTTTTATGAAATTTTCTGATAGCGATAATTTGAATTAAACTTGATAATGTTTCAACTACAAATACACCACCTATTAATATTAATGATATTTCATGTCTTGTAAGTATTGCAATTGTTGCAAGAGCAGCACCTAACGCTAAGGAACCGGTATCTCCCATGAATACCCTTGCAGGATATGAGTTAAATACTAAGAATCCCATTATTGCTCCAGTTAGAACAAATGAGAATATGGCAATATCTTGATAGCCTGTTAACCATGTTGTTCCCCAAGTTATAACTCCATATGCTAGGAAAGTAATAACTGATAATCCTCCAGCAAGTCCATCTAATCCATCGGTAATATTAACTGCATTGCTTGTACCTACTAATACAAGTAAAATAAATAATCCATATGCCCACCCCAAATTAATAGATGTACGTAGGAATGTTATTTCAATAGTTGGTGTTCCGCCATTTTTTCTAAATATTACGTAAAATATAATAGCGATTATGGTTTGAAAAAGCAACTTAACTAGTGTTGGTATTCCTTTATTGTTGTGATATCTTACTTTTAAGAAATCATCAATAAATCCAAGCAAGGCATAAGATAAGAATGTAATTATTAGTATGATTAAATTATAACTATACTCTATACTTCCTCTTAGATAAAGAACAATCATTATAATCAAAGTAGTTAATATAAAGATTAATCCTCCCATTGTAGGAGTTCCTTCTTTTTTTAAATGTCTTTCATTTATTGTATGACTTACACTTTGTCCAATATGTAATTTTTTTAATAAAGGTATTGTAATAACAGATAATATAAGTGATAATACAAATCCTAACATTAAACCTAATAATGATTTTGCTAATATTAGCATAAATTCACACCTCTTTTGATAATTATAACCACAATGGAATTATTATGTAAATATAAGTTTACACTTGTTAGACTTTTACTTAACATATTATTTACCATTTAATTATATTCAAATTATTATTTTTTATTTACGATATCATAACTTTGATCTATTAAAGAATAAATTATTTCATTGTCTAAACTTGAATCTAAAATAATACTTATCCAACTTTTTTTATTCATATGATATGCTTTGAAAAAACCTTTTTCTTTAAGTAATTCGTTTATCATAATTTCATTTAATTTAATATTTATTACTTCAACTTCTTCTTGTTTATAGTTTGAATCTAATTTATTTTTTGATACATTTAGAATAATTCCAAACCATTTCTTATTATATTTATTTCTAAATACTCCATTATCAGGACTTGTATCCCAAAGAAATTCTGGTTTTACTTTATATTTTTTATAAATATAATTACAAATATCATTAGACTGTTTAAATATAAAATTAGATTGTGTTGTACACTTTTCTTTAATATCTCTTAAAATTAATTCATATTCTTCTTTAATTTTATTATTTATACTTAAATTAAAATCTACTTTAAAATTTAAATATTCATCATTAAAATTTAAATCTATTATTTTACTTGTTAATTTATTATCTTTAACATTTATTATTATTTTAAAATTGCTATTTAAAATATTTTTTTCATATTTATAACCATTTAATTCTTTAATAAAGCCATATTTAATTAAATTAGGATAGTTAAAAGTGGACTTTTTAAATAATTCGTATTCTATATTCATATTAATTTACTTTTTTATTTTTAGTTAAATATGTTTTTATTATAGCATTTATTAATAAAAGAATTTTTGTTCTATCTGTTTTAGATAAACTTTTATATTTTAAAAGCATTTTTGGTAATATGATAGGATATTTTTTAAATAAATCATAAGTACTTTCAATTTTAGATGTTTCTAGGATATCATAAAATGTATCTACTACTATTTTTCTTTCTTCTTTAGTAGTATTAGCAAAATAATCCTTAATTGCTTTATCTAAGCCAGCACTTTTATTAAATTTAACAGTAGATAAAACTAAGTCATCTTTTAATACTTCCCATGAAAATATATCGTGTTCTAATAAAAAGGTTTGATTACTTTTGACTGTTGTTATTTTTTCTTTATGTTCAAATAAGGCACCTACAATTGAATCTTGAGGAAGATATGTTTCCATTTTGTTTATTATACTTTTATTATTATGTTTGCTATAAATTGATTCATTTAAACCAGGTCCATCATAGTTATAAACTTTTATAATTCTTTTTTGAATGTTTTTATTAGCAGTTAAAGCGGAATAAAGTGCAATATTTCCTCCTTTGGAATGGCCACCTATTCTAATTTTTTTATACCAATATTTTTGGGCAATTTGATTTAAATAAGACGTACCTAATTTTTGACAAGGAACTTCATCCATAAAAGCCATATTAAAGTCTTCTTTCCAACCATAAAGGTTTTCATCAGTTCCAACAAAAGATATGTATAATGACTTTTTAGAAATATGGATAACTAAAGCACTAAATTGTTGTTCTTCTTTTTTACTGTTATTTCTAACGTAATCAGTTACTTTTAAATCTTTGAATCGACGTGATTTTCCTAGAAGAGTGATCATTTCCTTATCACCATTAAATAGGAATTCATTATTTTTAAAATGAGCCATTTTTTTAGAGATTGATTCAATTGTTTCTACTTTATTCATCTCAATTTTATGAAATAGCAAATAAGAAAATCTAGCTAATATTAAACTGTCTAATTCATTAAATTTGTGTCCACTAGAAAATTTAAGGTCTCCTCTCCATTTAATGTAATCGTTAATACTACTCATAATTTATTTCTCCGTTTCCTTAATATTTTGTTTATTATATAATGTTCTAATTCCAATCATTACTGAGGCAAATGAGACAAGAAGTGGTAAATAGAACATGAATAATCGATTTAGCATCATACCCTGAATTTGAAAATGGTCAAATATTTTGGTATATAATAATCCGGTTATATATTCACCTACACCTGCTTGTCCTGGAAGAAGTGTTACTTCTAATGACTGTTGAACAAATATTTGTAACATTACTATATCAAAATAATTTAATACTGGATTAGAATTAATACTTATATAGATAATGTAAATTATTGAAAACATAATAGTACGTTGCAAAAAAACTAAGATAGTTGATAATATTAAACAGCCAATATTATTTTTAATGTAGTTTGCTTCTTCAACGTATGATTCTGTAATATCTTTAATTTTAGTTTTATAATCTATATTTTTGTTTGTGATTTTATTATATATTTTGTAAAAAAATGTTAATATTTTACTTATTAATTTTTGATTATACATTAGCAATAGACAGAATATAATTGCTACTACATCATAAGTTAAACCAATGAAGAATAAAACTTTAACAACAGTTTTACTCATAGAAATATAATTAAATTTAAATATGATTATTAATATTCCGGTTACAACAAAGAATAATTTAAATAGAATCGTATTTAGAATTAAAGCTATCATACTTTTTTTCATAGGGATTTTATCTTTATTCATATAATAAAGTTGAACTGGTTGTCCACCAGTAGAACTTGGTGTAATTCCACTAAAGAAGAATTCAACAAAGGAATAATGCATACATCTTATAAATGATATGTTCTCATCTAATGATTTAAAAATTATTTTAAAATAGATTGCTTCTAAAGTGAAAAATATAATTATAGCAATTCCTATAATTAGATAAGAAGTACTTTTAATCATTTTTAAGCACAATAATAAATCATCTACACTGTAAGTTAAAAATAAAATTGCAAATGTTACAGCAAATAATAAAACAAATATACATGATGATATTAACAATTTTTTATTTTTCATATACTTTTTCTCCACTATAATCAAGTATATCATTTAAGCTGATTAAAGCAAATAATTTTAGTTAATTATTTGAAATATTAATCATCAAATTCAAAAAAATCACTTGTTATATTTAGTGATTTTTAAATTATTTTGTCTATATTTTATTGATGAGAGGTTTATGATCAAATTATGCATATTTATGTCTTCTGATAACTACCACTCCTGATGCACCATTTCCTGATGAATAGTTTGCTCGGCCTCCATCGCCGCCATCGCCTGTGTTAGCAGTCTTAATTTTTGGTGATTCTAGACCACCATCGCCTCCGGTAGCATATAGTATACCATCTGATTCACCAAATTCACGAGTTGTTGTTCCTTGACCCGTTCCTGGTTTACCTCCGGCACCATTAGCGCCATCTTTTCCTCCGACACCTGATGAAATCCATATATTGTCTCTATCGCCATTATGATATCCACTTCCTCCACCAGAGCCTCCATTTCCACCATAATTTCCATTACTCGATAAGGCACTGCCACCACTTGCAGTATAACCGAAGGCTGAAGTCGCTCCACCAGCCATACCTCCTGCTTTCTGTGATCCAATTCCACCGGCACCAACTACAATATTGTAATTTGTTCCAGTCTTTATACCTAATCCTGAAACTGTTTTGGTGTATCCGCTACCACCACCAGCGCCCCTTTCCCAAGCATAATTTCCTGCTGCACCGCCACCTACTAAGAAGACATCAATGTCTGGTGTTTCATCTGTAAAGGTAAATGTTCCACTTTCTAATAAGTATATTTTCCAATCAGTTGAGTCTTTGTTTTCAATTCGAACATTTGCGTTTTCACCGGCACTATTTAAAAATGTAAAGGCAGGTACACCAGGTAGATATGTAAATTTGATTTTCACATTTTTTATAAAACCAGAAACAGTTATTTTCCAGATATTTGTATTTCTATCACACATTGCCTGTGAATCAGAAGATAGCACTTCATTGGTATCTGCATTATAAAGGGTCGCTAGATAATTACAGGAATTAGGATAAACATTGGATTCAACTCCATCTACGTATGCTATTATATTCATATTTACATCGGGCTCATTTTTATCTGATGTTAATAATTCGAATTGATTGTCTAATGCTAAATCATTCCATTCATAACCTGCATTTAAATCTAATTTTATGTATACATCTTTATCACTTAAATTACGAGTTACTAATTCGATTTCTTTTATATTATTTTCTCCGGGTGAAATTAAACCGTTTGTATACGGTGATTTCATTGGTAAAACAGCAACCATTACATTGTTTGGTAAAGCGGAAGAACTAGTAGTACAATTACTATCTGAGCATACTGTATACTTTAATTCATATTTTACAGTAATTGAGTTTAAACTTGTTAAACTCACACTAAATGTTTCTGTTTTTCCTGCTTGTAATCTCAATATTCTATCATCTGATTCACCAGTATTTGTTGTAATATTAAATGATAAATCATTTACTTTGATATTGGCAATTGGTTTTGAATTGTTATTAGTAAAAAGTGACAAAGAAAAACCTATTACAGATATAAATATTAACATTATTGTTGCAATAAACATATATCTAGATCTTTTGCTACTTTTTATTATATTAATTGTATTCGTAAATTTTTCTTTCAAATAACTTCACTCCTACTCTAGTGAAATTATATACCGTAAATTGCTACTACGTCAAGCGAACAAGCGTATTTTTTAGCATTATTCGGTTGCTTTATGAGCCCTAATAACAACAATCCCAGAACCTCCTGTTCCTCCAGTACAGGAACCGGAACATCCACCTCCTCCGTTTCCTGTATTATTTCCACCGTTTGCAGATGAGGAAGAATTACCACCAGTAGAATATAAAGTGCCGGTTGTTTCTTTAAATTCACGTGTTGTTGTTCCTTGTCCAGTTCCCGGGTGAGATCCCTCACCATTTGCGCCATCTACCCCTCCTTTGCCAGCAGTACCATGAAATCCTGATGTGCTTGAATTGGGTTTTCCGGATCCACCACCAGAACCTCCATTACCGCCATTATAAGTATCGGTTGGAGCATTGCCGCCAGAAACAGTGTATCCAAAAGCGGTTGTTGTTCCTCCTGATGTTCCATGCCATGAATTACTTTTTGTTGTAGTTCCCGGAGTACCACCAACACCAATAGTTATACTATAGGAATCATAGCCTAAAGAAACATTAAGAACGGTCTTTGTGTAGCCACCGCCACCACCACCGGCAATTGCTCTGCCATCCCAATAAGCGTTTCCGCCGCCTCCTCCACCAACTAAGAAGACATCGACATTTGGTGTTTGATCTGTAAAGGTAAATGTTCCACTTTCTAATAAGTATATTTTCCAATCAGTTGAGTCTTTGTTTTCAATTCGAACATTTGCGTTTTCACCGGCACTATTTAAAAATGTAAAGGCAGGTACACCAGGTAGATATGTAAATTTGATTTTCACATTTTTTATAAAACCAGAAACAGTTATTTTCCAGATATTTGTATTTCTATCACACATTGCCTGTGAATCAGAAGATAGCACTTCATTGGTATCTGCATTATAAAGGGTCGCTAGATAATTACAGGAATTAGGATAAACATTGGATTCAACTCCATCTACGTATGCTATTATATTCATATTTACATCGGGCTCATTTTTATCTGATGTTAATAATTCAAATTGATTATCTAACGCTAAATCATTCCATTGATAACCGGCATTTAAATCTAATTTTATGAATACATCGTTGATACTTGAATTAAGAGTTAATAATTCAATTTCAATTATATTATCTTTTCCAGGAGTAATTGTACCATTTATATATGTTGATTTCATTGGTGAAACAGCAACTATTACATTGTTTGGCAAAATTGAAGAACTAGTAGTACATTTACTATCGGAACATACTACATATTTTAATTCATATTTAACATTAATACCATTTAGGCTTGTTAGTTTAACATTAAATGTTTCTGTTTTTCCCGCTTGTAATCTCAATATTCTATCATCTGATTCACCACTATTTGTTGTCATATTGAATGATAAGTCATTTACTTTTATGTTAGCTACTAAGGCTGAATTATTATTATTAAAAAATGATAAAGAATAACCTATAATTGATATAAATAATAACATTATTGTAACAATTAATGTATATTTAAATCTTTTATCATTCTTTATCATTTTAATTATATTTCTAATTTTTTTACCCAAGCAACTTCACTCCTACTCTAGTGAAATTATATCTCGGTTTACCCCCCCGTCAAGCGAACATTCGTATTTTTTCTTCTTTGTGCAAAATTTTATCTTTAATTTTTTTTACGAATGTTCGCTTGACGGATAAAGATTTTTAGTTAGTTTTCTTGATATTTTTTACATTCTTCATCTAGTTCAGCAAATAGTTTATCAATATCATTAGGATTTTTAACTCTTGCTCCTGATGCTAATGGATGTCCTCCTCCATTATATTTGCTAGCAATTTCATTTATAATTGGTCCTCTTGATCTAATATTTATTTTGTAAAGTTCTTGTCTTTCATCATAACTAGCAAACGCCCATACTTTAACCTCTTTAATATAATTAAAGTTATTAACCATATTTGAAGCAGTTCCTGAATCTACGTTAAATTCTTTAATCATCTCATTTGTTATTTTAATATAGGCAAATCCGTTTTCAGTTATTGTCATATTAAGTGCTAAATAAGCCTGAAATTTAAATTCATTAATTGGTCTTTCATATAAAACATTATAAAGATTTTTTAAGTCTATTTTATAATCATTTACTAATTTTGATGCTGTATCAAAAGTACTTTTAGATGTAGTTGGTAGTAAGAAACGATCTGAATCAGCTACCATTCCTAGAAACAAGTTGCTAGCAATTGATTTATCCATTTTTAATTTGGTTTTAAATACTATTCTAGCAACTATTTCGCAAGTAGAAGCAACTTTTGTATCAACTATTTCGATTTTTCCCATTTTATCTTCATAAGGATGATGATCTATTTTAATTACTTCTTTAAAGATATTAAAATCTACTCCATCTATACGATAAATGTTTGGTACATCAAGTACGATTAACAAAGGATTTTCTAATGTACTTGCATCTATTTTATCTAAATGACCATAACTTTTAAAACGGGAAACTGATGCTCCAACTGCATATACATTTTTTTTAGGAAAAGTTAATTTTATTGAATCTCTTAAAGCAATTTGGGATGCAACAGCATCGGGATCTGGTCCAACATGACGAGCTATTACGATATTGTCATATTTAGAAATTAATTTATATATTTTATTTTCCAATAAATAACTCCTTACTATTTTGCTAAATTATAAGTATCAGTAGCAATCATTAATTCTTCATTAGTTGGAATAATATAAACTGGAATTTTACTATTATCAGCACTTATCAAAGTTTCTTTTCCTCTTACGTTATTTCTTTGGGCATCTGGTTTAACACCTAAGCATGCTAATTTTTCCATTACTTCCATACGAGTTGAAATTGAGTTTTCACCAACTCCAGCAGTAAAGATAATTGCATCGCATCCACCTAATTCAACATAGTATTTAGCAATAAAATCTACAATTCTTTTTACATACATTTTTTGAGCAAGAATGCATCTTTCATCTCCATTATTAATACCATCTTCAATATCTCTTGAATCTGATGATACTCCGCTTATTCCAAATAAACCTGATTGTTTATTTAAAGCTGTATCCATTTCTTTTGGAGTCATACCTGTTTCTTCCATGATATATGGTAATATAGTTGCATCGATATCCCCACAACGTGTTCCCATCATAAGTCCTGCATTAGGTGTCAATCCCATTGATGTTTCAACACATTTACCTGCTTTAACAGCACTAATTGATGCACCATTTCCAATATGACAAGTTATTAATCTAGCGTTTGGATTTTCCAATATTTCATTAGCACGCATACTTACATATTTATGACTTGTTCCATGAGCACCATATCTTCTTACAGCATATTTAGTATACCATTCATATGGAACTGGATATAAATATACTTCTTCTTCCATAGTTTGATGGAACGCAGTATCAAACACTAGAGTCTCTGTAGCATTTGGGAATACACTTTGAGCAGCACGAATTCCAACAACAGCAGCTGGATTGTGAAGTGGTGCTAAACTAGATAACTTTTCAACGATAGAAATATTATCTTCAGTTGCTAAAACAGTTTTATCAAAGTATGCTCCACCTTGAACTATTCTATGACCAATTCCTTTAACTTCTTCTAATGATTCAACAATTTTATTATCAATTAATTCTTTAACTAATAATTCAAAAGCAGCTTTGTGATCTTTTAATTCTACTTCCTTTTTAATTTTTTCTCCGTTAAATTTAATTGTATAGAAAGATGAATCGATTCCAATTCTTTCAAATACTCCACTAATTAATTCTTTTTCCTCTGGCATATCAAATAAAGTAAATTTTAAAGATGATGAACCAGCGTTTACACTTAATATTTTCATTATTACATCTCCTCAAAAAATATTATACATAAAAAGATAGTTTTTGACTATCTTTATTTTAACTTAAAGTAAGAATTAAGTTTAATTTTAGGATCTTTTAAGTTTAATCCATATTCATTATTATAAACATTACCTATTTTATCTTTTTCATCTAATGAATAGCCTTTCAAGATTATCACCCATTATTATTATGGATAATGATTTATAAAATATCAGTAAAATTATTATTTACAATTGGTAATTTAATTATTTCTTCGTTCTTTAATGCTTCTTTGATTAAGGTTTCGTAATCAAATGTTTTTTCACATTCTCTTGCTTTATTAATATCAGGATTAATTACAGGATGTTCGGGAACAAAGATGGTACAGCAATCTTCAAATGGTCTAATACTAATGTCATAGGTATTTATTTTTTTACTTATATCTATAATATCTAATTTATCAAAACATGCTACTGGTCTTATAACTGGCATTTTTATTACTTCATTAATTGCCATCATACTTGTTAGGGTTTGACTTGCTACTTGACCTACTGATTCTCCATTAACAATACATTTAGCGTTTACTCTATAAGCAAGGGACTCACAAATACGATACATCATTCTACGCATAATAGTTATCATATATTCTTTAGGACAATTTTTATAAATCGCTTCTTGAATTTCGGTAAAATGAATTACGTGAACTTTAATATAATTAGAGTATTCTGATAATTTACTTGCTAGGTCTAATACTTTATTTTTGGCTTCTATACTTGTATGAGGAGGACTATCAAAATAAACACATTCTAATCTAATTCCTCTTTTCATGGCAAGATAACCAGCAACTGGTGAATCAATACCACCACTTAACATTAAAATTCCTTTTCCTAAAGTACCTACTGGATAACCGCCAATACCTTTTATTTTTTCAAAATAAATATAGGCTTTATTAAATCTTATTTCAACATTTATTTCTAATTCAGGATTTTTAACATCAACTTTTTTATTCTTAAAATTTTTAAGAACTACTCCACCTAATTCACGAGATATTTCCATACTATCTAAAGGATATGATTTATTAGCTCTTTTAGTAACTACTTTAAAAGTAGTAAATTCTTTATCTTGAAGTAAACTGATTAAATTATTTTTTAAATTATCAAAGTTGATATCATCAAATTCATAACCAATATTTATCTCATGAATTCCAAAGGTTTTTGATGCAACGTTTAATACTTCATCAAAATTATCTGATTCGATGTACATTCTTCCACGATCAAATATGATGTTGTGATTAATGTCTTTTAATGATTCGTCTAAATTATTTTTTAATGTTTTAATAAAATAGTTAATGTTATCATGTTTTGTTGTTAATTCACCATATTTTATAATTATTAATTTTTTCATATTTTACCTATACCTCCTGTATTCTTCACAATTTAAGTCATCTACTCCGTAAGGATAGTAACCGGCTGCTAGTGCGGCTTTCTTGCTTCGAATATTACTTGTTTCTATATCTAATTTAATAAATTCAATTGATTTATACCTTTCAAAAAGATTTTCGCTTGCTTCTTTTAAAATTTGACAACCGGTTGTTTCAGTTAAGGAAAATTTATATCCTCTATATGAACCAACGACAGCATAATGTAGTTCTAAATAATCTCTTAAATCGAATACACCTAAATAACCTACTATCCTATCATCTCTAGAAACTAAATATGCATTATTGTTTTTAGGATTTAAGTTTTTATCGATTGTATCATTAAGATATTCTCTAACTTCGGGATTAGTTACTAAAAAACATTTGGCTTTTACGTGTTCTATTCTTTTAGGATTAAATGTCATAAATTCATAATTAGGAGTATTAAAACTAAACATTTCTTAACTCCTCTAATTTTTCATAGACTTCATCAAATATATTTAAAAATTCTTCTATTTCTTCATTTGTTGTTAAATAAGATAAACTTATTCTAATTGTTGTTAGGGCTCTAACTTTATCGTTATATATTCCTAAAACGGCATTAGATATTTTACCACTAGCACAAGCAGTATTTGATGAAACATATACTTCATGTTTTTCAAGAGCATGGACAAAAGTTTCGGGTTTAATATCCATAAGTGAAATATTTACCATATTAGGAATTGAATTGTTGGTGTTGTTAATTAAAATCTTAGGATATTTTTTTAAATGTTCAACTATTTTTTGATTATATTTTCTAATTTTATCCTCTTTTTTATTTAAATCTTCAGTTGCTAGTCTAACTGCTTTACTAAATGTTACTATTCCTGGTAAGTTTGGAGTACCTGGTCTAAATTCACCATTTGATCCATACATTAATTGTTTGATGTTAACATTTGAACTTTTATAAAGCATTCCTACTCCTTTAGGAGCATAAATTTTATGACTAGAAAAACTGGCTAAATCGACATCATTTAAATTGATTGGACATTTACCTAGTGCTTGAGTCATATCACTATGGAAAACACAATCTGGGTTCTCTTTTTTTATTATTTGTTTAATTATTTTAAGTGGTTGTCTTATTCCAAGTTCACTATTTACTGCACAAATGGATACTAAAATGGTATCTTTAGTAACTAAACTTTTTAGGTCATCAAAATCAATTATGCCATCTTTAGTATTATTAACATAATCAATAATAAAACCGTTTTCTTCTAGGTATTTACATATTCCATAGATACTTTCATGTTCTAGTTTTGATACTATAATGTGATTTCCTTGTTTCTTTTTAGCAAATGCGGTTCCTATTAAGGCAATATTGTTACTTTCAGTTGATCCACTTGTATATATTATTTCATTTGTTTTTATATTTAAAACCTGTGCTATTTGTTTGGTAGCACTATTTAAAAGTTCTTTTGATTTAATTCCTAATGAATGCATGCTATTAGGATTTCCTATATATTCTGTACATACTTTATTAAAACTATTTAATATTTCGGGTAATACGGGAGTTGTGGCACTATAGTCTAAATAAATCATGTTTTATCACCTGCTTCTTTGTTAATTATAAACTAAAATTAGATTTTTGAATAGTGTGTTTGTTTACTCATAAGTTGTAATTGGAAATAAATTTTGTTTTATTTTTCTCGTGAAATTATTTTAATATGAGGTATTATCACACTTTTGCACGATTTTTTTACACAATTATCACACTTTTGTAAATTTAATAAAAAACTCTACCATATTTGGTAAAGTTTTAATATATTTTCGACCGGGATTATTTATTACTCGCAAACCACCCGGAAGCGAGAACATTTTCTTTGTAGCATTCCTTCAAATGCACTATAAATGCACTATTTTTCAGCGAAATATCAAGATGTTTCATAAGTATATTCTCTACTATTATATGTAAGTAAGTATTGCTAATTCAATTTTTTAACTAATTTTTTTATATCTTTATGAATATTCTCAATGCTTTTCATTTCGTTGTTTTCGGCACAATTAATGATATTCCATGATAAATAATTTGCTACAAATACAGCATTTTCATAAATCTTTTTCATTAGTTCTAAGTCTTTTTCAAAGACGTCATTTTCGATTCCATCATTTTGTTTTCTTGCTAATCGCATTTTAGTTACGATTTCAAATGGTGCATATAAGAATATTACTGCATCTGGTTTTTGAATACCTAGTTTGTTATATTCAAAGTCAGTTATATAATCTAAAAATTTTTTTCTCTCATCTATATCTTCAATTGTTGCTGATTGATAAATTAAACTTGAAGTAGTATATCTATCTAATAAAATTATTTTTCCTTGTTCATATTCTAACTTTAAGGAAGTCTGCCAAGTTATAGCTCTATCTACAGCATATAAACTATTAACTAAATAAGGGGATATATCTTTAGGACTACCTAATTCACCTCTTAAGAATTTTTCAACTGGTGCTGCTTCCACAGTACCGTAAGATGGAAAATGATGTCTACAAACTTCGTAGTTATCCTCTAATAAACTCTTATAAAGTAATTCATATTGAGTAGATTTTCCAATACCATCACAAGCACCTTCTACTACTATTAATTTTCCTTTATTCATAAATCTCCTTTATTTAATATACATTGCGTCGCCAAATGAGAAAAAGCGATATTTTTCTTGGACTGCAATATTATAAGCATTTAAAATATTTTCTTTAGTTGATAATGCGGATACTAACATAATTAATGTACTTTTTGGTAAATGAAAATTAGTTATTAAATGATCAATTGCTTTAAATTTGAAACCAGGATAAATAAAGATATTAGTTGACGAAACTTCAGGAGTAAATTTATCATGTCTAGATAAATTGGTTTCTAAAGTTCTAACACTGGTTGTACCAACAGCAATTATATCATGCCCACTTTCTTTAACTTTATTTAAAGTATCAGCGGCTTCTTTGCTAATAACATAATGTTCAGTATGCATAACATGTTTAGTTACATCTTCTACATTAACTGGTCTAAATGTACCAAGTCCAACATGAAGTGTTATCCTTACAATATGTACTCCTTTATCCTCTATTTGTTTTAATAACTCAGGGGTAAAATGAAGTCCGGCAGTTGGTGCAGCTGCTGAGCCATAATCTTTAGCATAAACTGTTTGATATCTGCTTTGATTTTCTAGTTTTTCGTGAATGTATGGTGGAAGAGGCATTGTTCCTAGTTTTTCTAATAATTCAAGTAAAATTCCTTCGTATATTAGTTTAACAAGAGTTATTCCTTCTTCTTTAATTTCTAATACTTCGGCTTTTAATACCCCATCTCCAAATGAGATAACGGTTCCTTCTTTTAATCTTTTTTGGGGTTTAGCTAAACATTCCCAAACGTCTAACCCATGATCATTTAAAAGTAATAATTCAATTACAGCTCCAGTTTCTTCTTTAATACCAATTATTCTTGCTGGTATTACCTTAGAATCATTAATAACTAAAGCATCTCCTGGATTTAAATAATCAATTATATTATAAAAATGTTTATGCTCTATTTCTCCTGTTTTTTTATCCATAACCATCAATCTTGATGATGAACGATCTTTAAGGGGAGTTTGAGCTATAAGTTCTTCTGGTAAATCATAATCAAAATCATCTGTTTTCATTTTTTTACACCTTTTTTCTATATAAACACATTTGATATTTTATACCTTTTTCTTCATTTGTTGCAAGTATTTCTTTATTAAAATTATTTTTATCAAAATTAGGAAAATAAACATCAGCTAAAGACTCGGCATCTATTTCAGTCAAATAAATATTCTCTACATACGGTAAAAATTCTTCATATATTTTAGCACCACCAATTATAAAGATATCTTCTTCACTATTTTCAATATAAGTTATTGCATCTTTAATTGAATTAAGTATGGTTGCTCCACTTGCTTTATAATTTGGATTACTAGTAATAATTAAATTTTTACGATTAGGTAATATATTTGGTAAGCTTTCAAAACATTTTCTTCCCATAATTACTGTTTTCCCGGTTGTCATTGTTTTAAAAAATTTCATATCACCTGATAAATGCCATATTAAGTTATTATTTAGACCTAGTTCGTTATTTTTCCCGACGGCAGCTATTATTGATACCATAGTTACTGAGCTACGGGCATTTTAATTTTGCCCATATGTTTATAATTAAGTATTTTGGATGTTTTCAATTCTTTTGAATTATCAAAATCTTTAAATTCTTGAATATTTGAATCTAAATATAATTGTGGAACTGTATTATCTAGTATGATATCTATGATTTTTAATGTACTATCTAAAATATCATAATCAGGATCTTCTTCAGGCATTTTGGCTATTTTTAATTGTAATTCTTTTTGTAGTTTTAAGAGATTTTCTATTCTATCATTTTTTAATTCTTCATATGTTTCATATCTTTTAATTTGAGTTTCTACCTGATTTATAAGATTTTTATAGATATGAGCATCAGTTATTACATATCTTAAGTTACCTGGAGTGAAACCCGTAATTTGAGCAATCATATTTAAAAGAACGGCATATTGAGTTACATTAAATGGTAAACCAACCGCTGTATCACAACTTCTTTGATTAATAGTAGCATTTAATTTGTTGTTAGTAACATCCCATATGTTCTCGAATACACATGGTGGTAAAACTGCTTCTCGCATTACTTCAAGTTGAAATAAATTATTTACTTTTCTTCGATCATTAGGATTATTTCTTAATTTTGTAATTGTATTTTCCATCATTCCATAACGATTATTTACATAACCATATGCTTTTCCAATAGTTCCAGCTAGTTCTTTTCCATAGAATTTTGCGGCTATTATATCTTTTCCTGGAATTAAGCTTTTTGCGGTTAAAACATTACCTGATTCATCAAGTTTGGTTTTGAATTTGTGTCTATCCCCAAATGGATCATCTATGGGAACACTTAATGGGTCTTTAACTATAACTTCCTTATTGGGATTATAAATTGATTTTGGATTTGGATCATAAATACGATAAATTCCATCGTCATCGATGCACCATTCGTCCCAAATTTTTACTCCTCTATCGTGCAAATCTTGAATTTTATTAGAACCCATTTGCCATATCCAAAGTATTTCAATTATTGCACTTTTCCAGGCTACATATTTTGATTGCAATATTGGAAATTCATCTTGCATATCAAAGTTAAATTCATAATTTGGTATTTTTATGGTATTTATGCCAGTTCTATTTTCAACTTCTACCCCTTCTGTTAATATTTTTTTACATAATTTTAGGTATTCTACATCCCATTTTGACATACTTATCTCTCCTTCAATATTTTATTTATTTTTTTACCTAGTAAATAGAAATCGTTTGGAGTATATCCTTTAAATGTCATATTACTAGTGTTTAAAATTATCCCTAAGTTATTCTCTTTAATTATAATATCATTTTTAAGAAGTAAATTAAAGGCATCTTTACACTTAATTTGATAATTTATTTCAGTATTTATAATTAATAAGTTATTATCTGTTCCTAGGCTTAATAAAGAAATGTTTTCTTCTTCTAATGATTTTTGTAATTCTTTTGTATTAATTAAACAGTTATTTATAAGTTCTTTATATTCATCTGTTGTTACATTTAATAATGTATTTATTGTGTTAATGGTACTGTTTATAGATAAGTCATAAGCTAATTCATTGGTGTTTGATAAAAGAATAGTTTCATTTGTTCCTTGTAATTGTTTATTTAAAGTGCAGATTATATAGTCAGCATATTCAAATGGTGATGGAACATGGTTAGTTAAAATTAAACCGGATATATTTGATATATCAACAATTAGTTTAGCATTTATTAAGTTTGCTATTTCTTTTATTTTTTTATAGTCAATAAATCTGGTATAGTATGTTGATCCAACGAAGATATATTCAGGATTTTCAAAAATAATTATTTTTTGTAATTCTTCATAGTCTATTAAACCTCTATTATTAGAAACTAAGTAATCGTCATTATTTGAATAATTTAGATAAAATATATTTTGGGTTAGGAAATCATTTTCATTATAAATTTTAATGTATTTACACTTGAACAAACTATTAATGGTATATTTTAGTAAATCTTCAATATCTTGATATTGCTTGTTTTTGATATTTAGATAGATATTTTGGTTTAAATCTTTTAAATTATCCTTAGTTAAATAAGCATTATCACAAGCTAAATCAACTACTTTCTCTTGGTATTTTTCGTATTCTTTTAATAATTTACTTAATCTTCGATTCAATTTATTTCACTCCTTTTTTATACAATAAAAACATATTATGTGTTTTATCACGCAATATGTTTATCTAATAATATTTTCTATCATTTGAGGGTAAATAACCAATTTATATATCATTATAATGAATAAAATTATATTAATCACTAAACTTATTTTTATAACTTTTTTATATATTTTTATGTTATCCATTATTTTGTCCTCCGCTAGGATTATCATTACAAGGGCAATTTATTATTTCTTCTCCTAAGTTATCATCTATTCTATCATAATATTGGCATGTTTGTACTCCATTTTCACATTCATTACAATTCACCTTTGTACTGCATTTAGTACTACCTTGAACATTGACTTTTACTTTATAAATGAATGCAAAATAGAAAAATATTGGTGTGATTAATAAATTAATAATCATAACTGTAAGATATTTTTTCTCTTTATTCATAATTATATTTCTTTCTTTTTAATAAATTATTCCGCCCCACTCAACTGCTGCAAATCCTTTTCTTTCAAAATTTGGTAGTTCTTGTTCTTTTATTTCTATTTTATGATTTACTTTTTTTACATGCATTCTAATTCTTAATAAACTATCTGGTTTAGGATTTATAATTAATTCATTTTCTTTTTGTAAACTTTCGGTTGTTTCAAAATACACTAATGATTTTTTATTTTGTTCTAATATTGGTAACCAATACATTATAAATTCATTTCTTTCTTTATCATTTAATCCAAGTATACTTAATTTTTCTTCTAGAAAATCAATTGCTTTATCTTTTTCTACATAAAATCCTTTATTGAAATTAAATTTATTTGTACTTAGTTCTTCCCAATATAATGCATAGTAGTATTTACCATTTTGATCATACATATCTCCACTTGGTAATACTTTTACGTTCCATGAATCTACATATTTTGGATAAGTTGTTATAAGTAGTTCTGGTTTTGCAAATTTTACTTCAACATTCATTTCAGTTTCTGGGTATAAATATAGTACTGGTTTGTCTGCTTTTATTCTTGGATAAATAATATTGCTAAAAATTAAAAACAAATCGATTATAATACAAAGTGATATTATAATTTTATATATTATATTTTTACTTCTTTTATTCATTTTCCACCTCACAAGGACATTTTAAACCTTCAATTATTTCTCCACTTTCATCTACATATTTACAATAATGGTATCCATTTTCACAAGTTGAGCAATTAAATTTATTCATACAATTCGTTTTATCACTTGTTATAGTACCATAATTATGAAAGAAGAAAAAATATGTAAATAGTAGCAATGTTATCAATATATTAATTATCATTATTTTAAAATAATTTTTTTCTTTGTTCACTTTTATTCAGCTCCTTAATAAATTATTCCGCCCCACTCAACTGCTGTAAATTCTTTTCTTTCAAAGTGTGATAGTTCTTGTTCTTTTATTTCTATTTTAATCCTAATTCATTTCATTTAAATTATTTAAATGTTCATAACTTTTTTCAGTTACTACTCTTCCTCTTGGAGTTCTTTTTATAAATCCTTCTTGCATTAAGTAAGGCTCTACGACATCTTCAATGGTTGATTGTTCTTCACCTATGGCACTAGATATTGTTTCAACGCCAACTGGGCCTCCGTTAAATTTATTGATTATAGCATCTAGGTATTCTATATCAATAGCATCTAGTCCATATTTATCTACTTTTAATCTTTGAAGTGATGTTCTAGTCGTATCAAGAGTTATTAAACTTTCTCCTTTAACACAGGCAAAATCTCTTACTCTTTTAAATAAACGATTAGCAATTCGTGGTGTCTTACGGCTTCTTCTAGCAAGTTCTAAAGCAGCATTATCTTCGATATCCATACCTAATACCCTGCTGGTACGTTTAATAATATTTTTTAGTTCTTCTTCAGTATAATAATTTAATTTAGATACAATACCAAAACGATCTCTTAATGGTGCTGATATATCACCTGCTCTTGTTGTTGCTCCAACTAAAGTAAATGGAGGTAAATCAATTTTAATACTTCTAGTTGAACCTTCCTGTCCAACAACAATATCTAGTTCAAAATCTTCCATAGCTGAATATAATATTTCTTCAATAAATTTAGGAATACGATGAATTTCATCGATAAATAGAACATCTCCTGGTTCTAGGTTAGATAGTACTGCAGCTAAATCGCCACTTTTTTCTAAAGCAGGACCTGTTGTTGTTTTGATATTAGTTCCTAATTCATTGGCAATAATATGAGCAAGGGTAGTTTTACCTAGTCCTGGAGGACCATATAATAAAACATGATCTAAAGATTCTTTTCTTAGTTTGGCTGCTTCAATAAAGACACGCATGTTTTCTTTAACTTCAGTTTGTCCAACGTATTCATTTAAAGACTGTGGTCTAATGTTATCATCAAATGTATCTTCTTGTAATTCTTCTCCAGTTATAATTCTTTCTTTTTCCACTTAATCCTCCTTATTTTAACATTAATTTTAATGCTTCTTTTATTTGTTCTTCTAATTTTAATTCTTTATTTATTTTAGGTAAAATATGTTTAATGTCAGCGCTTTTATATCCTAAGCTTTCTAGAACTTCTACTAATTCATCGTCTTCAGTTTTCTCAATTGTAATATTTCCTAATTTGCCTTTTAAATCTAAAATCATTTGACGAGCAAGTTTTTCTCCTACTTTAGGAAATTTCTTTAAATATAGGATATTTTCTCTTTCAATTGCATCACTTATTCCGGAAATACTTCCAGTTGCAAGCATTGGTAATGCGGTTTTAGGGCCTAATCCTTTTACGCTAGTTAACTTTAAAAATAATGCTTTTTCTTCTAATGATTTAAATCCATATAATGTATTTTCGTTTTCACTTATAAATGTATAAGTATATATTGTATAATCTTTATCTATTTCATAACTATAGGGATTAGCTACATATATAATATAACCAATTCCATTATTATCAATAATTACGTAATTACTTTCTATTATTTTTATTGTTCCTTTTATATAACCAAACATATTATTATCCTCCTTATGTCTCATTATAAACTATTAAATTAAATATTAAAATAGATATTGAACTTTTTTATTAACAAATTTTAGACTATAAACGTAAACTATAATAGATACGGTTAGGAGGTATAAGTATGTATTATTATGGATATAATGGTGGTACTAATTATGGTTATTCTAATCCTTGCTGCAATACCGGTTATATAGGAAATACAACTGGTGGATATGGACTAGGTGCTGCTTTATGGATTGTTTTATTCATTTTACTAGTAATAATTATTGGTGCTGGTTGGAGCTGGGGAAATAACAACATTAACAACTAATTAGAATTTAATCATCATTAATATTTGATATAGTTTTAGAAAAAGGCTTGGAATTTTCTAGGTCTTTTTAGTTGTTTTTGTATTTAATATATTTATATGTTTCAAGAAATTGAATTGAAAAATGAAAGTAATTATGCTATTATGAATATGTAAGGGAAGCTTACATATAATAAAAAAGGAACATTTAGTTTTGCAACGGTGAATGCCTATCCTATAAATTATTTGGTTAAGACACCATTCTATACGAATGAGTGTCTATTTTTGTATGATATAAATCATAGTTGTTATTAAAAACAACATGATGCAGATATAACGTAAAATACTTATTATAAATTTTCTTTTACTCATATGTACACCTCCTCATCTTTTTATTATTAAAAAATGAGGATAGACACCCAGCAACTAATTGTTCCTTAAGGGGTATTATACTATTAGTGTAATAAGTGAACAAATATATTTTCTAAAATAAATTTTAAACAAAAAACTATAAAGTCTTTCTAATTCTTTATAGTTTTTATATTTCTTGAATTACAGCAATAATCATTGGCTTACATTCTGTTTCAACGTAAAAATATTTTCCTAATCTTTCCCTAATATCATTTTTAATATTATTAAAATCAATATATTTATCAGTTGTATTATTTTCAATAACTTCTAAAGATATTTTTTTTATTTCATCTATCATTTCTTTAGAATCTTTAACATAGATAAATCCTCTGGTTGTTATTTCTGGTCCAACTAAGATTTTTTTATCTTTTTTAGATAAAGTTGCACTTACTAAAACAATACCATTTTCGCTTAATACTTCTCTATCTTTTAATACTAAATCTCCAATATCTTCGATTGAATTACCATCAATTAAGGTATCATCTATATTGATATGTTCCATTTTATCAACTAATTTTTTATCTATAAAATTAACAATATCACCATTTTGCTTTAATATGATATTTTCACTACTATAGCCTAGGTTAGTTGCTAAATCAGCATTTCTAACCATGTAGCGATATTCACCTTTAACTGGCATATAATATTTTGGTTTTAATAAATCTAACATTATCATAATATCTTCAGATGATGCATGTAAACTTATACCTTTGTCTTTAGGAATACTTACTGTATTAATTCCTTTAATAGCAAGTTCATTTTCAACTTTAACAAAAGCCTTTTCATTTTCATCGTATTTTGGCTCAGCAAAACATACTGTATCATGTTCATTTAATTTAATAAATTTATCATTTCCCGCAATAATTCTTTCGAACATGTTATATGCATTTGATCTATCATCACTTATTAATAAAATTGAATTATGATCATTAACGTTAGATAAATCACCTATTTGTCCTTCTTCAATATTAATATAATTTTCTTTTATAGCCATATTAATAATATTTTGAAGTTTTTTCCCCATTACTACTACTTTACGATGGGAGTTTTTAGCAGCATTAAATATTCCTTCAATTGTATATAAGTGAACAGGAAGAACACTAAAGATTATACGGCCATCAGTTTTAGCAATAAGTTTTTTAAAAAATGATGACAAGTGATGGTTAGGACTAGTATGTCCAATGTTTTCAGCAAAGGAAGATTCTCCTAAAAGGGCAAGTACACCTTGTTTTCCAACATAGGCAATTTTTCCTAAATCCATATGGTAAGCTCCCATCATTGATGGATCAATAATAAAGTCTCCTGTATAAACGATGGCTCCATCTGGAGTATTTAATACATACATACAACTATCAGGAACTGAATGATTTACAGTTATAGGAAATATACTTAATTCTTTGGTGAAATTCATTTTTTTATGTGGCATTAAAACATGTAAATTTTTTTCACTTACACCATCTAATATTAACTGATTAATTGTGTATTTTAGAGCATATACTTTAATTTCAGGAATATTCTTTATTAAATCAGATACTCCACCATAGCTTTCAGGATGAGCATGAGTTACAAATACACCTACTATTCTTTTACGATTATCTACTAAATATTTATAATCTGGGATTATATAATCAATACCAAAATTAGAATCATTAGCATACTTTAAACCAGCATCAAATATAAATATTTTATTATCTACTTCAACAATATAGGTGTTTTTTCCATTTTCATCTAATCCACCCATACCAAAAATTTTTATTTTACTCATAAATTTTCCTTCTTTCTAAATTAAAACAAAAGTTCTTTTCAACGTAAAATAATTGTAGCAAATTAAAGAATAAATTTCAAGTGGTAGTCTAAAGGAGTGGTAGTCTAAATAAAAAAACGACCGCAAATTTAGCCGTTTTATTTTAATTATTATTTACTTTTATTATCTTCATTTTTATATAAATCAGCATATATTTTACAAGTTTTTAGTAATTCTTTATGTGTACCTACGCCTTCTACAGTTCCTTTATTTATAACATATATTTTATCAGAATTTATTACGGTTGATAATCGATGGGCTATTATTAGTATTGTGTATTTTCCTTTTAAGTTTTCAATTGCTTTTTGGATTTTTTCTTGGGTTGTGTTATCTAAACTACTTGTTGCTTCATCAAATAATAATACTTCAGTATTTAATAATAGTGCTCTTGCTATTGCTATTCTTTGACGTTGTCCTCCTGATAAGGTCACTCCACCTTCTCCTACTATTGTTTTATATTTATTTGGTAAGCTTTCGATAAATTCATCTAAACAGGCCATTTTACAAGCTTTTTCAATTTCTTTTTTAGTAGCATTTTTCTTTATTATTCTTAAATTGTCTTCTATACTCATATTAAATATATAGGCATTTTGACTTATTACTGATAGATTACCTCTTATTGAATCCTTGGTTAATTCATTAATACTTTCTCCATCAAATAAGATTTCACCACTATCTGGTTTATTTAAAGCACTTATTAAATTAAAGATTGTACTTTTACCAGCTCCCGATGGACCAACAAAACCAACTACTTCATTTGGTAACACTTCTAAATTTAAATTCTTTAATACAGGTATATTTTCTTCATATGAGAAGTTAACATCTTTAAATTCAATATGTCCTTTAAATTTAGATAAGTTTTTATTTCCAAATTTTTCTTTAGGAAATTTATTATCATCCAAAATGCCATATGTACGATTAGAACATAGTACAAAATCACTAATCCAAAAATTTATTGAAGATAAATCATATTTAAGTGAATTTATATTACCTTTATAATTATAAATTATTAATGCTGACTCAATACTTAAATTTCCTTTTATTAATTCATAAACCATTAATAAATTAATTAGCATATTAGATATTTCTCTTATTAATGAGCTAATCGTAGATAGTTTTTCATCTGTATTATTAGCATTTAATCTTTCAGTATTAGTATCATTCATATATTTATCTGCTTGTTCTAAAAATGATTCTTCAGCATTAAGAATTTTTATATCTTTAATTCCTCTAACTATTTCCGAAATAAATCCACTAGTTTTGTCAGATAATTCATAAACCTTTTCACTATTTTTATAATTTATATTATCTCGATATTTATCATATAACACATTTATTAATATTATAATTATATATGTTATTCCAATAGGTAAATTAATATTAAGTACAACTAATAATACTCCTAAATCACCTACTAAATTAAATAATCTTTCGGCAATATATAATAGCTTTGAAGATAAATTTGTGGCACTATTAATCCTTTCAATAAAAGTTCCACTATTTTCTTTATTTAGAATATTTTGATCTATAGTTAAAGTTGCTCTAGTAAGTTCTAATTGTAATTTTCTTTTTATTTTAAAATCATAGTATCGATTTATTTTATCGGATATTAATCTTAAAATCATACTAGTTATATATGTAATGGTTTGAACTATAATTATATATATAAGATTATTAAAAGCTCCATTTGTTAAGTAAGAAATATATTTAGCAGATAAAATAGGGGTAACAAATCCAATTCCAGAAACTATAAGATTAATAATTAATATTGTTAATAATGTTCCTTTATAATTTTTTGAATATTTTAAAGTTATCCTAGCATTTTTTATAAAATCTTTATATATATGTTTCTTATCTTTTTCCATCTTTACTACCTTCTCTTTAATTTAAATTATATAATAATATAATTTAAGCTGCTATATTATTATCTTTATTTGGGGTTAGGACTAAAACTTTTGGTTTGTTAGTTTGGATATTTTGAGAGTTATCTTTTACACTTGAAAGTTCTTGTTCGATAATCATTAACCTTTTTTGTTTTTTAGTTAATAAGTCTATTTTATCATTTAGTTCTTTTCTTTTGGTGGTAATAACTTCGGCTGTTAAATTATCTTTGCAATTTAATATTTCCTCTAAAGTAAAATCTAATGATTTTAGTAATATTATTAATTTGCATTCACTTATATTAGTATCATTGTAATAACGATAACCAGTAAATTCATCAACATATGATGGCTCTAATAATCCATACTCATCATAGTATCTTAAAGTTTTTATTGGTAAATTAACTATTTTAGAAAATTCTCCTATTTTATATAGATTATTCATATAATTTCTTCCTTTCGAGGAATATAATAACACTCCAGTTAGGTGGAGTGTCAACTATTTTTACAAGTATTTGATTGTTTTTAATCTAATAATATTTTAACGATACTATTTTCTTTAACAAAAGTATTTCCTTCTGGCATTTGAGATATTACTTTTTCACCACTTCCTGAGTATTCTATTTTAAATCCTTTTAAAGATTTTTTAGCAGTATCCAAATCATTTCCTATAACATCTGGCAATTTAATATATTTAGTATCTAGCCATGTATATTCTCTAGCTCTATCTGTTTCTACTTTAGGTATATTTTGGCTATCTATAATACTTAGCATAATATTTTTAGCAATAGGTGCGGCAACTGTCCCACCATACTGAGTGATACCTTTAGGATTATCAACTGCAACATAGACTACATATTTAGGATTATCAGCTGGTAAGAAGCCAATAAATGAAACAATATAATTACCAACCATATATTTACCATCTTTAACTTTTTGAGCTGTTCCGGTTTTACCACCTACACGGTAATTTTCAATATAAGCATTTTTACCTGTACCATTTTGGACTACACTTTCAAGGGCAAATCTGACTAAGTTACTAGTTTCTTCAGTTACGATATTTTCTCTAACTACTTGTTTTTTATTAAGAACAATTACATTATTTGTTTCAGGTTCACTTATAGATTTTACTATGTAGGGTTTATATAATGTTCCACCATTAATAGTGGCTGAGACTCCCGTTACTTGTTGAATAGGCGTTACACTTATTCCTTGGCCAAAAGCGGTTGTTGCAGTTTCAACTGGTCCCATTTTAGATAATTTAAACATGATACCACTGGCTTCACCATTTAAATCAATTCCGGTCTTTTTACCAAAACCAAATTTTTCTAAGTATGAATATAAAGTTTCAGTACCTAACCTTTGACCTAATACAACAAAACCGGGGTTGCAAGAGTTCTCTACGACGTTTAAAAAGGTTTCAGAACCATGTCCTCCTCTTTTCCAACATTTAATTCTGGCATTTTCAACTTGAATTGATCCACCATCGTAATAATGATCATCAAATAAGTTTACTTTTCCTTCATTAATAGCGCTGGAAAGTGTAATAATTTTAAATGTTGAACCAGGTTCATAAGTCATCCATATTGGTAAGTTTCGGTTAATAGTTTCTAAGTTATAATTTTTATAATTATTAGAATCAAAGTTTGGACGAGATGACATAGCGAGAACTTCTCCACTGTTAGGATCCATTACTAATGCTAAAGTACTGTCTGGATTATATTTTGTAACAACATTGTCTAATTCTTTTTCAACTGCTTCTTGAATATTTATATCTATCGTTAAAGAAATATTATTGCCATTAACTGGCTCATCATATACTTCGGATAAATTTAAACGATTTCCTTTACCATCAGAATAATATAACATACCTCCGTCATTACCTTTTAAATATTTATCATATTCAAGTTCAATTCCGGATAAACCTTGATTATCTATACCAACATATCCTAAAACATGGGAAAGTAATGATTCATATGGATAATATCTTTTAGATTCTTTAAGTAAATAGACTCCATCATAATTTAAATTATTTATTTTTTCAGCTACATCATAAGATAATCTTCTTCCTTCAGGATGAATTCTTTCAATTGAGGTATGTTTGGTTAAATGGGAATAAATATTTAAATAAGTTGTTCCTAGTATTTCAGATAAATTTTTAGCAACTTCTTCTTTATTTTGAATTTGAACTGGAATAACTACTAAAGATGTTGTTGTTAAATTGTCAGCAAGAACTATACCATTGCGATCAGTAATTTTACCTCTATCAGCAAGAATTGGTAAGTTACGACTCCATAGGCTACCTGCTTTATCTTTTATATTATTTACTTTAAATACTTGAAGATAAAACACTCTTAATATTATTACTAAAAAGGTTATTAAGACTATTAAATAAACATAAAACATTCTTTTATGAATACGATAATGAAGCATTAAAATCACCTAATTAAATATATTAACTATAAACATTGTTTAGAATTAAATGTTTTCTTTTATTTACTTAATGATAGCTTGGATTTATATAAAAAAGATTACCAAATTAAGTAATCTCTATTGTTTTAATAATTTAGTTAACTCGTTAAAATATTGTTCTTTTAAATATTCATTTTTTATATTATCAATACCTAATGTTCCATCATTATTAATATTTATTGTATTAATTAATTCATTATTTTCATCATAAAGTGATAAGTTCCAATTATTTTTTTCAATATTTTTGTTATTTTCAATTGGTATTGTTCTTGTATTTACTTAATTGTTAGTATAAAATTCAGAGTATAAATCACAAACTAAAACAAAAATCAACATTTTGTTTGTTATTTTACATATACTATACTAGATATTTTATTAAAAATATGTTATTATTAATTTGTGGTGCATTATGCTAGTCACAAACACCATTTGAAGATGGGCCTAAAAATCCATTAATTGATATCGATACTTTATATATTTTGCTTCTTCTGCCCAAGTTTGGGTGAATATATAATTTTAAATAGTAGGGAAACCATAATGGCATATGTCTTACCCTATTATTAGATAATAAAAGAATAAAAATCATGTCGTGAGTGAAAATGTGGGATAGAAATTGAAATCATTTTTGCAAAAGCGAATAAGAATGGGATAAGAGTGTCAGGGAAAACCTCTAGCATGTATTTATTATAAGGATTGTAGTACGGACTATGTGGCAATCGAGTAATTACTTAGGCAACTAATAATTATTTTCTGTAAAGGAGAAATCGCCCTAGAGTAATCAAAGGAAGGAAAATAGAGAAACTCAACTCGACCAAAGCCGTAAAATTAACTTATAATAAACCATTGTTTTACTTCAAAACTTTATATTTATATAAAGTTTTTTTCATAAAAAGAAAGGATTATTAATGAAAAAAGTGAATTGGAATTTAATAGTATTTATACTATCTTTTACCCTTGCGTTAATATTTAGTTTTCTAACTAATAAGTTATCTAATAATGCAAGTAATATAATTATGATATTATTAATTTTATTAGTTATCTCTATAGGAATAGTTTTTGATATGTTAGGTGTTGCCGTTTTAACAGCTAAAGAATCAACTTTTCATGCTAAAAGTTCTAAGAAAATTAAAGGGGCTAAGAGAGCAACTAAATTAATTAGAAAGAATGTAAGAGTTGCAAGTTTTTGTAACGATATTATTGGTGATGTTTGTGGAATTGTATCTGGTGGTTTAGGAGCAGTACTTGCAATAAGCATGTCTAAATATATTGATATTACAATATCTTCAATTATTACTTCAGCAATTATTTCGGCTTTAACAGTTACAGGTAAGGCTATATTTAAAACAGTTGCAGTTAAAAAAGCTGATAATATTGTTTTTATAGCTTCTAAAATATTAAGTATATTTGAAAAATAAAATCATTAGAACAATTTCTAATGATTTTTATTTTGATTATTTTTTAGAGTATATATCTTTTTTAAGGTACTATCATAATAGCTAATATTTTTATCAGGTGTACTTGTATATGTTATATAATCATTTGGAGATAAATCCTCTTCTTTAGCCATATGTGAAGTAAGTTTAGGATCTTTTTTTAATTCTTCTATGATTTCTTTTATATAAATTAATTTTATTTTTTCAATTAATCTTAAACCTTCATTATTATCTCTTTTAGATACCATTGTGATGACCTCCTCTGCCGTGTTCTTTTATATTTTTTTCAATTTCACTTTTTATTTGCTCACTAATATTTATTAACTCTTCTCTACTTTTAGGATCTTTTAAAAGGTTTTTAACTCTTTGATAATCACTCTCTGTATTTAATTTTCTATTTTCAATTTCTAAACGATCTTTTAAATCGTTATTTGATTTTTTCATTTTGACTAGCATAACATAGCATGTATCAGGTGTAAGCATGCGATAACATATTCTAACTTTGAAGTCTTTCTTTTCATATATATTTGTTATATTTCTATTGTTAGCTAATTTTCTATCTTTCGTTTCATTATTGTCATAAATATTATATTCTAATTTACTTAATAGTTCTAAAATTTTATTATAGTATTCTTCAGAAATATCCTTTAAATCTCTTAAGAATAGTATATTACCTAAATTACTTGTTGCAAATATTAAATGCTTCTTTGGCGTTTTTTCGTATGCTTCTTCTAAAGCATTATTTTGATTAAATTCATCTATTTTTTCTAGACAAATTCTTTTCTTTAAGTTTAAAATATCAAGTTCTTTTTTTACTGTTTCTTTATCATCATTAGTTACTGCTAATAAATCTTCGCGCTCCCACTCTGATATTTCATCATCTAATTTAGATATAATCATATTTATTAATTCTTCAAAATTATCAGATGAACTTAATGGTAAGGAATTTCTTATATCTTCTTCATTAGTTAATTTGCTAATAGCAATAAAATAACTTTCTCTTAATTCTTCTAGGGATGGGTTCATAATTATACTCCTAATACATTTCTTTTTTTTGCTCTTGATATTCTTTAAATAATTCTAAACATTCTTCATGATCAAGATTTTTTAGTTGTAATATATCTTTATTTTTTTCTTTAATATAGTCATAGATAAATTCATCTCTAAAACCAATATCTGCTGCTTCTTTTAAATTTGTTCCATAATAAACTTCTTTAATATTAGACCAAATTATTGCTGATAGACACATAGGACACGGATAACCTGTTGCATACAAGATGCACCCTGATAAATCATGAGTATTAAGTACTTCACCTGCTTTTCTAATAGCGTTTATTTCAGCATGTGCTGTAGGATCATTATCTTTTAATACAGTATTAGATGCTATAGCGATAATTTTATTATCTTTGGTAATCATTGCACCAAATGGTCCACCATAATTTAAATTCATTGTTTTTCTTGCTTCTTCAATTGCTTCTTTCATATTCTTCAACTACTTTCATTTTTATTTTAACATTTAAAGAATAAAAAAAGAATGCTTTTGACATTCTTTTGACTACTTAACTTGATTCATTACTTCTTCAGCAAAGTTATCGTTTCTCTTTTCCATACCTTCGCCTACTTCGTATCTAATCATAGATTTAACTTCGCCACCATTATTTTTAACATAAGTAGCTACATCAATATCTCCATTTTTAATGAAGCTTTGAGATACTAAACAAATTTCTTTAAAGAATTTCTTTAATCTTCCTTCAACCATTTTTTCAGCTATTTCAGCAGGTTTTCCTTCGTTCATAGCTTGTTCTTTAAAGATTGCTCTTTCTTTTTCAACTCTATCCGTTGGGATTTCATCTTCTCTAACAAATTCAGGTTTCATAGCTGCTGCTTGCATTGCAACGTCTTTGGCAACTTCTTCGTTTGCTCCAGTAAGTACAGTTAATACAGCAATTTTTCCACCCATATGTAGGTAACTTCCGAATGTTTCATCATCTGTTTTTTCTACAACTTCAATTCTTCTTAAAGATAATTTTTCACCAATTTTAGCAGTTTTAGCAATAATTAAATCTTTAATAGTTCCTTCTTCACAAGGAAGTTCTAATGCTTCTTCTACAGTTTTAGCATTACTATTTAAAATAGTATTACCAATTGTATCTAACATAGAAGTAAATTCTTCATTTTTACTAACAAAGTCTGTTTCACTATTAACTTCTAATATAACAGCTTTGTTACCATTAATATATACATTAGCAAGTCCTTCAGCAGCAATTCTTGATTCTTTTTTAGCTGCTTTAGCAATTCCTTTTTCTCTTAAATAATCGATTGCAGCATTAATATCTCCATTTGTTTCAGATAATGCTTTTTTACAATCCATCATTCCAGCACCTGTTTTAGCTCTTAATTCAGCTACAGTTTTAGCATCTACCATTATTATTTCCTCCTATTTTAAAGCTTGTAGTAATTCTTCTTTTTTCATTGAAGAATATCCTTTAACTCCTCTTTTTTTAGCTAACTCTTTTAATTCAGTTAATGTTTTAATAGTTAAATCTTCATCTTCAGTTTGTTTTTCTTCTTTGATTTCTGCTTTTGTTTTTTCATTATCTAATGATTCAACAAATACTTCTTTTACAGTTTTAGCAGATTTTCCATCTTTTTTAGTTTTTTCTTCTTCAGTTACATAGTCAACTAATTCTAAACCTCTTGCTTCACAAATAGCGTTTGTTAATACTCCTAACATAACTTTAACACTTCTTACAGCATCGTCGTTACCCGGAATTACGAAATCAACATCATCTGGATCACAGTTTGTATCTACAATACCAAATACTGGAATATTTAATTTTCTTGCTTCACGAATTGCATTAATTTCTTTCTTAGGATCTACAATAATTAATGCACTTGGTAATTTTTCCATGTTACGAATACCACATAATACGGCATTTAATTTATCATATTCTTTTTTAAGACCGATAACTTCTTTTTTAGGTAACATTTCAAATGTTCCATCAGCTTCCATTTTTTCGATTTCTTCTAATCTCTTAATTCTCTTTCTAATTGTTCTAAAGTTAGTTAATGTTCCACCTAACCATCTTTCAATTACATAATATGAATTACTTCTTTCTGCTTCTTCTTTTGCAGCCTCGTTTGCTTGTTTTTTTGTTCCTACAAATAAGAAAGTTCCACCATTTTCAGCAATTTTCTTAATTTCAGCATAAGCATTTTCTATACATGCAGCTGTTTTTTCTAAATCGATAATATAAATATCATCTCTTGCTGTAAAAATGTATTCCTTCATTTTAGGATTCCATCTTTTTGTTTGATGTCCGAAATGAACACCAGCTTCTAATAAGTAGCTCATTGATACTACTGCCATTTAAATCATTCCTTTCGTTATTTACCCTTAAACTTCTTCCTTTGTTATCAACCCATGGCCACTAGATAACTCAGTCTGTTTAAGTACATTTTTTCGGCTTTTTAGCCATTTATATATTATCAAATTAATATATCTATTTCAAGTTATTTTTTATCTTTTTTCATATATTTTTTTAGTTCTTTTTCAACTCTAGCTTTAATTAATAATAGTCTTTCTTTCGGATTCATGAAATTAGGGAAAGCTTCTACTAAACGTTTATATAGTACGTTCTTATTAATAAGTATTTTTTTCACTTTTTTAGTTATTTCTTCTGTACCATCTTTTTCAACAGTTTTAAGGGTACCTTTGAAACCAAACATAATTATTAAAGAAATAGTATAATCAATTATATATATTATAAATAAAACTATCGCTGTTATTTTAATTGTTTCAAAGTTAAATAAATTTAGTAGATATTCGAATATAGGATTAATAACACATATTACTAATGTTCCTAGAATTCCAAATGGAATCATTGTTTCAGCACAAATACGACCATTTAAATTGAATCTTTTAGTTGAATAATCCCACCATCTTGCTTTAAATATTTTTTCCATAAAATAACTAGTAAAATATTCAAGTAGTGAACAAATAAATATTGCATATATAAATAATGTTAAAGGATTATCTTTATATCTACTTAATGTTAAAATCATTAAAATACAACCATGACCATAAATTGGACATATTGGACCTATTAAAAAGCCTCTATTTATAAATTTATGTTTTTCGATTAATTTTCCTATTACTTCAATAAGCCATCCAATAAAAGAATAAATTAAAAATAATAGAAAGTAATAATAAATTTCATTCATATACTTTATCCTCCATAATATGATTTTACACAAAATCTATAAAAAAATAAAGAAAAAATAGAAGTACTCTCTATTGTGGTACTTCTATTTTAAATGTTGCTGTAAATTGTTTACCTTGATCTTCATTTTGAGGAGAATTAGTTCCTTCTAAATTAAATGTTACACGATATCTTTGTGTTGTTTTCTTAGCTATTCTAACATCTTTAACAAGATATGAATTTACTTTAGGGGCAACTGTGTATCCAAAGCTTTGTACACCATTGGTTGCATCTAACTTATATTTAAAGTTATTAGTTGTAAAAGTATTTAATCCAACTTGCATTATTATAGAATATGTTAAGTCAACGTTTGATAAATTTTCAACTGTAAATGTCTTATATGGTCTTATAACTTCATAATTAGGTTGATCATCTGGCATAATTCCTTCTATACTTAATGTTTCTCCATCAACAAATCTTAAAATTAATGATGCTGTTTCTTGGTCGGTATCTGGTGTACCAGTTGTAGTTGATGAACCATTATGCTTTCCACCACCAATTGGTGATTCAATTAGATTTTGATCTGGTTTTCCATCACCATCGGTATCACACATGATATCACATTTGTTGTCACCATCAACGTCCAAGTTCATGTCTGGTATTCCATCATTATTAGTATCAATATCTAAATCTGGTTTTCCATCGCCATCGATGTCAATGTTTAAATCTGGCCAACCGTCACCATTTATATCACAATTTATTTCACAAACAACACCTTCTTGAGTTACATCTGTTACTAAATTGTAATCTGGTTTTCCATCGCCATCGTAATCAATATTAAACATTGATTTTCGATTACCTTTATAATCTATATTTAAATTTGGTTTATTATCTTTATCTGTATCAATATTAATATCAGCTTTTTTATCACCATCAATATCAATATTAATATCGGCAATTCCATCGCCATCAATATCTTTATTTAAATCTTTAATACTCCAATAATATACACCTGCATATGATGCTCCTACAATAGAAAATATTAAACCCCAAAATGCGAGTAAGATTAATCCCATTCCGACACCATTTTTATCGGCTACTTCAAATTTTAAAGTTAATTTTTGTTTTGAAACTTTTAAGTTATGAGGTAAATATGTGTAATCATCAGCAGTAGATAATGTCAAAGAAATTACTTTCATGACATGTTTTCTATTTACTTTTAAATTATCTTTATAAATATCTTCTAATACTTTTTTTATTTCATCATATTGAGCTTTATCACTTAATAAATTAAATTTTGTTAAATCTATTTCTTTACCGGGAAAGTCTTTTATTGGATTTTCTTTTTGTTTATTTGTTTTGTTTAATTTTACTTTTTCATCTTGTTTTTTCTTTTTCATATAGACCTCCTTTATTTAAATAAATTTACTGCTTTATTAAATCTTGAGTTATGATTATCAATAAAGCTTTTATATGCTTTTCTAGCATTATCTTTTTCTGCATTTTTATATTCAGTTGCAGCTGTAATCTTACTTTCAATATTTTTTCTTAATTCTTTTTCATCAATATCAAATTTACTAGCATATTCGTAAACCGCATCAACTATATCTATATTTTGTAGAGGTAATACGCTTCCTCTTTTGGAAACTGTATCATTTAAAATACAATAATTTAAAAATGATGTTAAATCTAGGTTATGTTTCATTGAAGGTGTTGATAAATCTGTTTCTTCTTTTTTCTCTTTAACAGGACTATTTATTTCAAAATCTTCAATTGTTTCCCACAAATGTAAGGCAGTTACAAAGTTATAATCTTTTAAGATAACGTTTGTTTTTCTAATAGGACTTCTAACAATTGTTGCACCTTTCATCATCTTCATAAATTTACTAGACATAAAGTCTTCAAGAACATTTTTAATATGTTCAATTTTTTCTTCACGATCACGAAGTTCTTTTTCATCGGTTTTTACTTCAACATTTTTTTTGGCTGTTACTTCTAATTTTAATGATATATTTTGATCATCATAAAATGTTTCAGAATTATAGTTTAATTTCTTTTCGTTTGTATTATTAGCTGATTGTTCTTTATATGTTAATTGTTCTTCTACAAAACGATTTAAGGTTGTAATTAAGGTATATATAAATCTATTTTCATATAGGTCTATTGTTTCTTCTTTGAAGATGTTAAGTAATTTTATTGGTTTAACAAAGCCGTCATCATCTACTTCTTGAATATAGTTGGTATGAACTGCTAAATCTTTAATTGATTCTAAAGATATTTTTTTGGTTTTTTCAATTCTTACAACATCTTCTTCAGAAACGATAAATCTACGAGGATTCCTGATAATATTATCTATAGCAGGAATTGCCTCTTCAATTGTATCTACCCAGGAATAATCTATTTCAATTTCTTGGATATTATGTTTTGCATCAAAACTTGATTTGGTTTCTTTTATATATCTATCAGCATCCTCTTGAGGTAAATCTTGTACCAATAGTCCAATTTCATTGTTCATAAATTATCCTTCTTTCTTTATATTTACATTTGTTTCTTTAATCTATCTAGGAAATCTTTACATTCTTTCATGACATCTTGTCCAAATGTTTCATCTAAGAATGCTTTAAATCCATCTATTTCCCCTCTAATATAGGCTAAGTTTAATTGGTTGAATTTTCTTAAGATTTTGTTAGCGATAAGGTAATCAACAGCTACCATTTCATCACCACCGCAAGCAACAAATACAGGAACGTAATCTTTAATTTGTTTTAAAATACGGTTACCAAATGCCATACGGAAATGGTTAATTACATATTCATCCATTTTGTTAATTTTTTCTAAAACTTCGTCTGATAGAGGATGATCTACCCATGCTTTTTTAAATAAGCTTTCAAAATATTCAGCTGTTATATCTAGAGGCTCTGTATCTGGCGCTTCAAACGCAACACTTTTATTATCAATGTTAATTGGTAAAGCACGATCGTAAACTTTATCAGTTACCATAAATGTTGAGTCATCGTTATTAATTGTACCGCAATACCACATATTATTTGGAATTCTAAATCTTCCTTCTTCTAATAATTTTGGATCGTTTGGCCAAGCATTTGGTACTAAACTAATTATCCATTCGTCAGTTGAAGGAAGTTCTAAAACTGAAAGCATTTCGGCAAAGTAGTATTCAACACGTGAAATGTTCATTTCATCTAGAACTGTTAAATAAATTTTTGGATTATATCTTGCTTCATACATTTTAGCAAGAACTTGAGTTTCATTAAATCTTTTGGTAAATTCGTTGAAATAACCATAAATTTCAGTACTATCTCTCCATGATGGTTGTACTGATGCAATAGTACTTTCATTTTTAACAAAGTATCCCCATGCATATGCAAGTGATGTTTTACCTGTACCAGAAATACCTTGTAAAATAATTAATCTATTTGATGCAAACGCACTTACAAATAATCTAATTAAGTTTATATCATAGTAAAGATGTAATCTACTAGCAGCATAATTTCTAAATTGTTCACATAACGCATCTAATGAAATAGTTTCGTTTAATTCTGGTTTAACAAAATTAGCATACTCTTCATCAATTTTAGTTAATTTATAGAATCTACTATCATTTGCTTTGCTAATAACGTTACCATTTTCATCATATTCAACTTCTTCATTATTAGCTTCATTTGCCATTTCTTTGAATCTTTCATTTTCAGCACGAAGTTTTGCAACGTCGTTATTTAAACTTTCAATTTCATCAACTAATGTTTCTTGATGATGAACATTGTGTCTAAATCTTATTAATCTTCTAATTAAACGATATATTAAAAATCCAATTAATCCAAAAAGAATTAATAAACTAATAATTGATATTGCAACTATTAGAGGACTTACTCCACTATGATTATTAATAATATCAATGTAGTTAGCTATATTAAATATTCTAATTAAGGCATTGCCTATTCCTTTTATTAAATCCCAAATTCCACCTATTAAAGGTTCCATAAATTCAAGAAAAAAATCACTATTTGTACTTACGCTCATATTTCATTCTCCTAACTTTCTTCAGCAATATTACGGTCTAATACTAAACCATCAAATGCTTCTATGATTATTTCCACTTTTTCTTTTATTTTTTCATCTATTACTTCTTTATGATTAGAATAATAATCCTTACTAATTAAATATCTTTCTTTATTATCTATTTCATTAATTATAGTATTTTTACTAGCATAGATAAAATAATTTAATTTATTATTATTTAATTTTTTCTTTATTTCATCATTAATATCGTCATAATTTATTAATAAAATGATATGTTTATTTAAGTATTTATTTTTGTTTAAGTTTTTAATTTTATTAATTGATTGGTCATCTTTTAAGAACTTTTCTTTAATTGGTATAAAGAATATTTTATTAAATTTTCTTACGGATAACAATTTCATTAAAGTCACTACAACTAATTCGGCACTAATAATGGTAAATTTATTATCATAATTATCTTTGTCAAAAATGTAAGATACTGCTCCACTATTAATTTCTTTTAAACCAGGTACTGAATAGTTATACTGTGTTATGTAGTAATTATTTTCTTTTGAAATATCAATATACTTATTGAATGAAATATTACTATTTAATAATTCATATATTTTTCTTTCTTTTCTAACATTCGTTTTTATTAATTCTAATAATATGTTGGTATTCTTCTTACCATCATCTATAATGTTTATAAATGATATTTTATTAAACTTTTCTAAATGATTTAAAAGAATGGTTTTATAATTTATGTTATTAATTGTGTAAGGACTTGTTGATATATCAATGTTATTTGCGATATGAATAACAATTGCACAAAGAATTATTTCTTTTTCGTACACTTTTATTTCAAACGCTCTTTGTTTATCAATAAAGTATGTTATAACACTATAAAGTTCCCTATCGATGTTATATTTTGAAATTTCTTTGTTGTTAATGAAACACATTACTAAATCTTTATCTATATGATTAGTTAATTTGGAAAAATAATCGTTTATAATGTAGTTTAAACTATCTTCAATATCTTTTTTCTTATGCCAAAATTTATTTTTTTCAATGCCTAAAATTTTGGAAAGTAAGATTGAATACTGATATACAGTCTTAATCTTATATTTAAAATAATCTTCATAATTATCAATATTCACAAAATCACTACCTTCTATTCTCTTAAAATTATAACAAAATAGATTTATAAGTTCAATATATTTGAATACAAAAAACTAGCCATTTTGATAGCTAGTTTAATTTTTTTATTTTATAATTAAATGATCATCTTTAACATCAATATTAACTGTTTCACCAAATTTAATATTATCATTTATTATTTCAGTTGCAAGTAAGGTTTCTAAATTTCTTGAAACAAATCTTTTAATTGGTCTTGCACCATATTTTTCATCAAAAGAATTATTAATAATGTAGTCTTTAGTAGCACTTGTTAAATTAAGTTTTATTTTTTTATCATCTAAACGTTTTTCAATATCACTTATAATTTTATCTAATATTTCATAAACTGTCTTTTTATCTAGTGACTTAAACATGATTATTTCATCTATACGATTGATAAATTCTGGCTTAAATGTTCGCTTTAATTCATCCATTACTAATTTATCCTTATCTGGAACGTTTTCTAAAATAAATTCACTACCTAAATTTGATGTCATGATAATGATAGTATTTTTAAAATCTACGGTTCTTCCTTGGGAATCAGTAATTCGTCCATCATCTAAGATTTGTAATAAGATATTAAAGACGTCTTTATGAGCTTTTTCAATTTCATCAAATAGGACAATACTATAAGGATTACGTCTTACTGCTTCAGTTAATTGACCACCTTCATCGTATCCAACGTATCCAGGAGGCGCTCCAACTAAACGTGATACTGAATGACTTTCCATATATTCACTCATATCAATACGAATAATATGTCTTTCATCATCAAATAATTCGTAGGCAAGAGTCTTAGCAACTTCTGTTTTACCAACACCTGTTGGGCCTAAGAAGATAAATGAGCCTATCGGTCTATTTGGATCTTTGATTCCAGCTCTTGAACGAATTATAGCTTCACTTACTAATTTTAATGCTTCATCTTGACCTTTAACACGTTTTTTCATATTTTCTTCTAAATGAATTATTTTTTCTCTTTCACCACCAACTAATTTACTTATTGGAATTTTGGTCCAATTAGAAATTATTTTAGCGATGTCTTCTTCATCTACTGTATCTGATAAGATTTCATTCTTATTTTGTTTATTTAATTCTTCTAATTCTTTTTCAAGTTTTGGAATATTTCCATGTCTTAATCTAGCGGCTGTTTCTAAATCATAGGTGTTTTCGGCTTGTTCTAGTTTAAAGTTAGCACGTGAGATTTCTTCTTTTTTAGATTTAATTTGATCGTTAATAGATTTTTCTCTTTCCCAATCATTTCTTAGACGAGATTCATCTTCTTTTAATTTAACTAAATCATTATCTATTTCTTCTACTCTCTTTTTGCTTAATTCATCTTTTTCTTTCTTTAGAGCTTGTTTTTCAATTTCTAAACGCATAATTTTTCTAGTTAATGTATCTAATTCAGTTGGAACAGAGTCCATTTGAACTTTAATTGTAGCACAGGCTTCATCAATTAAATCAATGGCTTTATCTGGTAAGAAACGATCAGTGATATATCTATTTGAAAGATTAGCAGCAGCTATAAGTGCTCTATCTTTAATATTAACTCCATGATGAACTTCAAATCTTTCTTTTAGTCCACGAAGGATGGTAATTGTATCTAAAACGCTTGGCTCTTGTACAATAACTTTTTGGAAACGTCTTTCTAAAGCACCATCTTTTTCAATGTATTTACGATATTCGTTTAAGGTTGTTGCACCTATACACAAGATTTCACCTCTAGCAAGCATTGGTTTTAACATGTTACCAGCATCCATTGCTCCCTCTAAGGCACCAGCACCTACAATCATGTGAATTTCATCAATAAACAAGATAATTTCGCCATTAGAATCTTTAATTTCTTTTAGGACGGCTTTTAATCTTTCTTCAAATTCACCACGATATTTAGCACCAGCAATTAATGCTCCCATATCTAATTCCCAAATTGTTTTATTTTTTAAACTATTTGGCACATCGCCTTTAACAATTCTTTGAGCAAGTCCTTCAACGATAGCAGTTTTACCAACACCGGGTTCACCAATTAATACTGGATTGTTTTTAGTTTTACGAGATAAAATTCTAGTTATACTTCGAACTTCTTCATCTCTTCCAATTACGGGATCAACTTTGCCATCTTTAACGGCTTTTGTTATATCTCTACCATATTTTTCTAAAGGATTTTGTAAACTTTCCCCAAATGGATTTTCCATATTCATAAATACCCCTCCTTTTTTAATTATGTATATTTTCCATATACATTATGTATTATATCACTTTTTTTAGCACTTGTCAAGTATGAGTGCTAATTAAATGTTTAAAAAAACTAATTACTCTGATAAAATAATTAGTCCTAGTTTTAAGAATAATCACAAACTTTAATAATTGGTTTCTTTTAAAAACTATTATTAAATTTACAAGAATATTATCAGTATTCATGGCGATTACTTATCTTTTGAAGTTTTCTTTCTTCTTAACTATAGTTATATCTAGCGTAGATAAGATTGCAATTTATGCAACTTCTTTACTACCAAAAGCACACCCCGAATTAATTAATATTTATTAATTATTATAGCTTTCACAAACTTACTTTGTAAAAAATAATTAATAATATTTTTTATGCATATTTTAAACTTTAATTAAAATATGCAAAATCATTAATTATGAACATGCTTCATATCTTCTAGATAATACTATTATATGCAATATTTTTTTATTTATCAATACATTTTATGAAATTTTTGTTAAATTTTCTAAAATTATTTGATATTTGTCTAATCTTTTTTGAACTTGACCTTTAATTTTTACTATATCCCCTATTTTTAATTCATTTAAGTATGATGTTTTTTTAGGAAAAACGGTACATGAAATCTTTCCTGTATCATCTGATAAATCTAAAAAGGCCATATTATCTCCTTTTTTGGTTTTAATTGATTTTATATTTTCTATTAGAACAGTAACTTCAATAAATTTATCAAAATATTTTGGGAGATCTTTTGATTTTGGACATATATACTTACTAGCTGGATGATTGGAAATATAAAAGCCATATAATTCGTACTCTTTTTGCATCAGTAATGTTTTATCATATTCAGGGAATGTTTCTATAATAGGTTTATTAATTAATGTTTTATCTAATTCATTTATTAATTCAGAATAGATTAACGCTGAACTTATATTGTTAATTAAGGTTTGTTTGGTTTCATGAAAACAATCTAAAGCCCCAGCATATATTAAATTTTCAATTATTCCCTGTTTTAATTTTAAATGATAGATAGAACTTATGAAATCATAAAAGTCATTGTATGGAGCATTTTTTGATATTTCTAATGCGATATCTTTGGTTATATCTTTAATAGAAGTTAATGGCATTATAACTCCATCATCAAATATATATTTATCCGTACTTAAATTAATTGATGGCTTAATAACTTTAATATCATTGCTTTTTAATATATCAATATATTCTTTAGTTTTTTTATTAGAAGATAAGTTATCATTTAAAAGAGTTTTATAAAAGTATGGCATATAATGACATTTTAAGTACATCATTTGGTAAGCAATTAGAGCATATCCTACGGAGTGGGATTTATTAAATCCATATTCGGCAAACTTTATTATTAAATCAAATATTTCAGTACTTTTTTCTTTGGTATATCCGTTTTTAATGGCTCTCTCTATGAAATTAGATTTTTCGGATAAAATAATTTGTTCATTCTTTTTAGAAATTGCTCTTCTTATTAAGTCGGCTTCACTAAAGGAATATGACGCTACTAATCTTAAGATTTGCATTATTTGTTCTTGATAAACAATTATTCCATATGTATCTTTTAAAATATCAGATAATGAATCATCAATATAAGTTATTTCTTCTTTTCCATTTTTTCTTTTAGCATAAGAATCTATTTCGGCGTTTGCGCCAGGACGAATTAACGCAAGTGATACAATTATATCTTTAAAATTGGTTGGTTTAATTTTAAGAAGTAAATTTTTCATACCTAAACTTTCAAACTGGAAGATACCATCTGTTTTAGCTTCACTAAACATTTTATAAACTGCTTCATCATTTAAATCGATATTATTTAAATTTATTTTTTCAGGTATATCATTTAAAATATCAGAAATTGTTGTTAAATTTTTAATAGCAAGAAAGTCCATTTTTAAAAGGCCAATATCTTCTAGATAATCTTTTGTAAATCCAGCTAAATAATTATCACCATTTTTAATTATAGGAATTACATTATCTAAATTTTCTTTGCATATTACTACACCTGCTGCATTAGTACTAATATGTTTTTTGATTCCTTCTATTTTCATAGCAACATAATAAACTTCTTTAATATCTTTATTATTGTTAAGAATTTTAATTAAATCCTTAGTTAGATTTTCTTTTAATGTTTTTTTAGGATCGATATATTTATTTAGGATGGAAATATCAACATCTAATATTTTGCTTACAGATAATAAAGCTGCTTTAGTAGTTAATGTTCCATAAGTCATTACGGGCATAACATTTTCTTTACCATATCTTTCTTTAACATAAGCAATTATTTCTTCTCTTTTAGTAGCATCAAAGTCAATATCAATATCAGGCATAGTGATACGTTCAGGATTTAAAAATCTTTCAAATAGAAGATTATATTTTAAAGGATCAATAGATGTTATTCCTAAGCTATAAGTAACAAGTGAGCCTACGGCTGAGCCTCTTCCGGGACCGACATATATATTATTTTTGATAGCGTATTTAACGTAGTCATAGACAATTAGAAAATAATCAACATAGTTCATACTTTTAATAACTTTTAATTCATACATTAATCTTTTTTTGTAATTTTCTGGTATATTACCATTTAATCTTTTTGTTAATCCTTTGATGGCAAGGGCTTCTAGAAAATTGTAACTGTTTTCGATTGTATCATCGTAATGAGGAATTAAATTTTTACTATAGGTTATTTTGATATCAATTTGGGAAGTAAAATCATGAATATCCTCTATTTTTAAATAGTAAGGACTATAATCAATGTCATTGTAACTCGCATATGTTTTATTTTCTTTAATCATATTTAAATAATTTAAGTATTTAGTATTTTCTTTAGTTAGAGATAATGTTAAATTAAAGTAAACAATGTTTGGAGTTAATTTTAATGCTTCATTCTTTTCTTCTTCAGTTTGATAACCAATATAGGAATTAGGTATTTCTTTTAATAATTCTTTTGATTTAAATGGGATAATTGTTAATATATCATTAGTTAATAAATCCTTATTAAATTCATTTTCAATTATATAGGTATTTATTTTAAGAAGTTCTTTATAGCCTTGTTCATTTTTAGCATATAAATATATTTTATGATTTTGATAATTAACTTCTAAACCAATAACTGGTTTAATATTGTATTTTTGACATAGTTTTAAGAATTCAGCAACATAGCAAAGATTATCATCAACAATACCTAATGTGTTAATATTGTTTGTTACAGCATATGAAAAAAGATCTGGTAATTTAATCATACTTGATAAAACATTATAGTCAGTTTTAATTGATATTATTTCTTTCATATGCACCTCTCTAAGGATATTATATCATTTAAATAAACAAAATGTCCTAAAAACATTGACTTTATTTAAGATATTATGATAAAATCAATGAAGATTTTAATTAAGGAGGAAAGAAAATGGCTAAAAATATTTCAAGCAAAAAACCTTTATCTATTAAATTAAGCTCTCATGCTAATAATAAAACTAATAGTAAACAAAAACCTAACTTACAAACTTATACAATCAATGGTGTTAAGGTTAGATTAACAGCAAGAGAAGCTAGAGTTTTTAAGAAAGCTGCTAAGTAAGATATCCAGTGTTTGGATATTTTTTTATTGCAAAAATTTAATATAAAAAAAAGAAGCATGTTATTTTGCTTCTTCTTGAGCTCTTGTTTCTCTAATTACAGTTATTTTAATTGTACCTGGATATTGCATTTCAGATTCAATTCTTTCCTTAATTTCTCTAGCAATCTTAAACGATGTTAAATCATCAACTTTATCTGGTTTTACAATAACTCTAAGTTCACGACCTGCTTGCATTGCGAATGTTTTATCAACACCTTCAAAACTATTACCGATTGTTTCTAGTTCTTCTAGTCTCTTGATATAGTTTTCCATAGTATCGTTTCTAGCACCAGGACGTGATGCAGACATTGTATCAGCAATTGATACTAAAACTGATATAATATTTTTTGCTTCTTTATCTCCATGATGAGATTCAATAGCGTTAATTACTACTTCATTTTCACCATACTTTTTAGCAAGATCAGCCCCGATTTCAACATGTGATCCTTCCATTTCAAAATCAATGGCTTTTCCTATATCATGTAAAAGTCCTGCTCTTTTAGCAAGGTTAACATTTTCACCAAGCTCAGCAGCCATAATTCCACAAAGGTATGAAACCTCTTTTGAATGTTGCAAAGCATTTTGACCATAACTTGTTCTAAAGTTTAATTTTCCAATTGTTTTAACTAATTCTGAATCCATTCTAGTTAATCCTAGTTCTCTAATGGTATCATTTCCAATTTCTGTAATTCTTGCGTTCATATCCTTACATATTTTATCATAAATTTCTTCAATTCTGGTTGGATGAATACGACCATCTTTAACTAAGGTTTCAATTGTTTGTTTAGCTATTTCTCTACGGAAAGGATCGAAAGATGATATTGAAATTGCTTCAGGGGTATCATCAATTAATAAATCGACTCCTGTAACTGCTTCAATTGTTCTAATGTTTCTTCCTTCTCTACCAATTAATCTACCTTTCATTTCATCGTTTGGTAAACTAATAGTAGTAACTGTTTGAATTGTTGTAACGTCATTAGCATATTTTTCCATTGAGTTTACAAGAAGTTCTTTTGCTTTTTTATCAACTTCTAATTTTGCTTCTGATTCTCTATCTTTGATATATTCAGCTATTTCTTTGCTCATTGAATCTTCTACTCTTTGCATAATAAGATCATGAGCTTTTTCTCTAGGAAGTTTAGCAATACTTTCTAATTTTTCAATTTCTTCTCTAAGAAGTTCATCCATTTTAACTTCTTTTTCTTGAATTTTCTTTTGCATTGTACTTAAATTTTTATCTTTTTCTTCTAAAGAGTTATCTCTATTTTGTAATAATTCTTCTCTTTTATCTAAAGATTTTTCTCTTTGAAGAAGTCTATCTTCAGTATTTTTTATTTCGCTTTTTCTTTCTTTAATTTCGCGATCAGTTGCTTGTTGTAATTTAAAAGTTTCTTCTTTAAGTTCCATAAGGCTGTTACGTTTAGTTTTTTCAGCCTCTTTTTTGGCGTCATCTAAAATTTTATTTGATTTTTTGCCAGCGGTGAATCCTGAGAACGCAACTATGGTTCCACCTACAAATAATCCAATTAAAAGACATAAAATGGAAGCTACACTTATAAAGTCCATAATGTTTCCTCCATATCTTTCTATATAAAAATTATTTTAATAATCTCTATAACTTTATTATAAAGAATTAGAAAGAAATAATCAAGGAATTATCGGATGTAAATCTTTAAAAATTGTTATAAAAAATAAGTAGTTTATATTTAACTACTTATTTCATTGATTTTGTTTTTGGTTCTTCAGTTGTTTCCTTATTTCTTTCACTATCAATAAGTTCTTGTTTTAGTTTGATAAGATTTTCTTTCCTTTTTCTAATTGTTTCTAAATTATTTTCAGCACCATAGTTGCTTAATTCATTTTCTTGCTCATTTTCAATAATATCATTTTCAGAAGAAGATAATTTTTGTATAAAACTATCAACTAATTCTTTTGTCATTTCTTTAAAAATTTTTGCTACTTTTGATTTTTGTTCTTCTTTACTTAGTCTACTAATTGGACCAGTTGCATATATAATATCTAATTCTTCCTTATCATTCACTTCAACATAAACAACACTTTCTCCCAGCTCTTCTTTTATTGTTATTTTCATAGCTTTTTCTAATCTGCTTTGACTAATTAAAGCAGTTTTTAAACTGGGATTTTTTTCATATTCTTGTTTTTCAAATTCAGTCATTTCTTCAATAATTCCCAATGTTTTTAATTCTAATAAAACTCGGTTCAGATATTGTGAATAATCAAACATTATTTTAAATGATGTATATAAATTATAAAATGGTATTAACATTGAAAGCCTAAATATTTTATTAATTGGTAAGTCTTGAGTTTTATCACCATATTCTTTTAAATTTTTTGTAATAAATTTATATCCATTATCAAAAATATTTTTTATCAAACTAAATGAAGTATAAAGCATAACTCCATAACTAGACAAAATTGTTAAAATCCATAAAATTAAAAAATTCATATTTTGTTCCTCCTTAAGGTAGTATTGTATGATTAAAATATTTGGAAGTCAACAAAAAAAGATGCCGTTTTAGATAGCATCTATAAATTAAGCCTCTTCTTTTTTAGTTTTATTACCTTTTTTATTTAAAGGTATGTTGTAAATATCTCTTACTTTATTTTCAATTTCTTCTAAAATATCTGGATTCATTTTTAAATATTGTTTAACATTTTCTCTACCTTGACCAATTTTTTCGCCATTATAGCTAAACCATGCTCCTGATTTTTGAATAATGTTATTTTCACTTGCTAAATCAACTAATTCGCCAGTTTTGCTTACTCCTTCACCATACATAATATCAACTGTTGCTGTTCTAAATGGAGGAGCTACTTTGTTTTTAACAACTTTAATGTTGGTCTTATTACCGATGACACTGTCACCCATTTTGATTTGTTCACCACGTCTAATATCTAATCTAATCGTAGAATAGAATTTTAAGGCTCTACCACCTGGTGTTGTTTCAGGATTACCAAATAATACTCCAACTTTTTCTCTTAACTGATTAATAAAAATAGCTGTTGTTTTTGTTTTAGAAATTGTTCCTGATAATTTTCTTAACGCTTGAGACATAAGTCTTGCTTGTAAACCAACATGAGAATCTCCCATTTCACCTTCTATTTCAGCTTGCGGAACTAATGCAGCAACTGAATCAATTACTACAATACTGACTGCTTCACTTTTAACTAAAGCATCACAAATTTCTAATGCTTGTTCTCCAGTATCAGGTTGTGATAATAATAACTCATTAATGTTTACTCCTAATTTTTGAGCATAAACTGGATCTAGGGCATGTTCTGCATCAATAAACGCTGCTCTACCTCCAGTTTTTTGTACTTCTGCAATTGCATGAAGTGCAATAGTTGTTTTGCCTGATGATTCAGGTCCATATATTTCAATGATTCTTCCTTTTGGGAATCCTCCTACGCCAAGAGCGATATCTAGGGAAAGTGAACCAGTTGATGTTACATCTATTTCCATGTGTTCAGAACTTCCTAGCTTCATTATTGCGCCCTTACCAAATTGTTTTTCAATATCAGCTAGTACTTGTTCTAATGCTTTATCTTTGTCCTTTGCTTCTATTGTTTTCATAAATAATTCACCTAATCTTTCCTTCATAATTTAATTTTATTATAAGAAAAATTTTTTGTCAATATATTTTTGCGAAAAAATGTTCGGCAGATTTTGAATATTGGAAATTATAAAAATTTGCTAAAAAAATAACCTTAAAAGGTTATAATTTCTTTGTTAAAGCTTCTTTATTTACCATAAAATATTGAATTCCTGAGTATACAGAGAATACACAAGCAATGATTACAAAGTAATATCCAATTGAAAATCCGAATAACTCAAATGGTAAATTAGAAAAAAACATTAACGCTAAGCCCAACATCATACATGCTGTTTTAATTTTACCTGCTTTGCTTGCACCATCAGCTTTACCATTTTTACTACTTGCTACCATCTTAATTGAATCAACAAATGTGTCTCTAAGTACAATGATTACAGGAATAATGGTTGGTAATAATCCATTACATGCCATTATAATTAATACACCATTTACTAATATCTTATCAGCAATAGCATCCATCACTTTGCCAAAATCAGTTACTTGATTATTTTTTCTTGCTAAATTTCCATCAAAGAAATCAGTTACAGAAGCAATTATAAATAAAATTCCACAAATTATATATTTTAAACTTATTGTTACTTTTCCCATTACTAAATATTTTGTTTCTTGAATACCCATTTCATAAAAGGGAAATAACATTATAATTATTATTAATATAGATAAAAATATTCTTCCTAAAGTTATCTTATTTGGTAAATTCATTTAATCCTCCTTATTTAGTAAAAAAATTTAATATATTAGTTCCAGCATCTCCAATTGTTACTTGTTTAACACTCCAAATTATAGCTAATACAACTAATATAAAAATAATTATTATTGTTATTACAAAACTTTTATTATCTTTTAAAGGAGCTTGTTTAGTATAAGGTGATGCTATTTCATTATTTTGATTTGCTTCTTTAATGTCTTCTTTAACAGCTTCTTCAATTTTTTTAATTTGTAATTTTGATGTTTTTTCAAACATATATTCATTAAATTCATCTATTACTTCAACTGGATCTAATCCTAAATATTTAGAATATTCTGTAAGAATTCTTTTTAACTCAAATAAATCTTTAAAGGCACCTATGTTTCCTTCTTCAACTTGAGTAAGTTTTAATTCATCAATGTTTAAATCTTTAGATACTTCTTCAAGACTTAATCCAGATGATTCTCTGGTACTTTTAAGTACTTCACTAATCTCGATTATTTTAATTCACTCCTTTATTATAAATAAAAAATAACATTTAATAAGCCATGTTCTGTACCTTTTTAGGTGGCAATCATTTATCTATCTTGCGATTCTTATCTTGCTTCATTTTGCAATTTAAAACTCCCCTACCAAAATTTGGGTTTCTCACTCATGGGGTTTACCACGTTCCACTTTACTCGTTTCCAAGTAAACTCGTCTCTTTGGCACTTTTATATCTAATTTAACCAGTTAAGGTTATTTCGAAGCCGTTAGCATTTGCTACCTAAGGTTATTTTTTCCCTTAGCATGAACTTTAAAGTCGTCTCAGACTTTGTGAGCATGGACTTTCCTCTACATTAAATGCAGCGATTGCCTAAAATATTATTCTTTACCATAAACAATTTTTTCTAAATTTGATAATCTTCTTAGAAGGTCCGTATTAGCATTGGGCATGCCTGTATCACTTGCACTTATTTCTTCTTTAAGACGACGATATTCAGCACTTATTTTACGATTATCTTCTCTTAAATTTTTATTTTCATTTTCAAGTGATTTAATAGTTTTAATTAATTCTGTATAATCCCTTATTACCATATCTAGATAACGATCTACTTCTTGCATACGATATCCTCTTGCATCAATTTTAAATTCATGTTTTAATATTTCTTCAGGGTTAAGATATAATTTTTCTTCCATTAATACTCCTTCTAACTATCAATAATTTTATTATTTATCCTTTGATTTGTCAAGTTCGTCATATATTTTCAAGATATCTTCATATATTATTATTTCTTTTGTTTTCTCAATCATTTGTCTAAAAATGCTACTCATAATATCACCAAAATTATAATACAACATTATTTTACAAAAAATCTTGAATTCGTCAAATTATGCCAAAATATTTAAGAATTGAATCAGCTATAGTATTACCTATTAATTCTTTGTTATCCATTATCCATTTAGCATCTTCTAAATAATCATGATGAGCAACTTCTATAAGAATACCAAATTTAGGCATTCTAGTTTCACCCAAGGCGCCATTAGAATATTTAACTCCTCGATTACCATTTTCTTTATCATAGTAAATATTCATTAAATCACTTTGAATCATGTTGGCTAAACTATAAGTATCACTTGTTTGATCATTAATCCAAGTTTCTATTCCTTTAGAAGTATGGTTTGTACTGGCATTTGAGTGAATAGCAATATGTAAATCGGCACCATAATATCTTGAATCAGCTACCCATAAATTAATATTACCATTGGGATTATTACGATAAACTTTAATATTATAATCTTTTAATCTTTTTTCAATATAATTAGATAAATCATTCATTTCTTTTTCTTCATTAGTATATCCAACTGATTTAACACCTAGATTACCATCTTGATTTGAAGGACTAAGGTATACTTTATAATCAGTTTTATTACCAATATTTAAGCTGTATGTTGATACTGGACTATCATAAGATTTATCTTCTTTAATTATAGTTTTAATTGTAGTATTTTCTTTAATTAAAATGGGATTTTCATAAACAAGACTATTCTCATTAGGATCTGTTCCATCTAATGTGTAATAAATAGTTCCTTTATTATTGGGATTATTTAAAGTAATATAAGAATTCTCTTTAACATAATTTGAATCTTTATTAATATAAACTGGTAAAAGTGTTTCTTTTTCTTTCATTTTAAAACTAACTGTTGCTTCTTTGCTGTATGATTCATAATCTAGGTATTTTGCTTTAATTTTAAATGTGTAATTATTATCTTTTACAAAGAACTCAGAACTAATGATGGCTCTATTTTGATTTAAAGATACTTCTTTAATTAAGATATCATCTTTAAATATCTCTAAAATATATTCGGTAGCATTATCTCCTCCGGTAAATGTTAGAGGTACATCTTGATAATCTAATAAAGCATCATTTTGAGGGCTAACAATTGTAATATCACTTATTGGTGATGTGTTAGAATATAATGTAATTGAATTTATTTCAGTGTCATTATCAAATAATTTAGCAGTTAATGTTTGAGTAAGACCATTAAAATATTTTTGTTTAATAATATATTCATTATCTTTAATTTTCTCTTTATAAATTAAAATATTATTATCATATAATCCGATTTGATAATTTTTATTATCTTTATTTAATTCACCATCAATATATAATGTGTAGTCTTCATTGTTATCAAGCACTAAATTATTATCTTTACTAAATGATGGTTCTGTGTAAGTAAATTCATATGGATTTTTCACTGAAATACTTTCACCATTTTTATCATAGGCATATATAACTAATTTATATTTTTCATCATATCTTAAATTGTTTAAATCAAAATCAACAACATTTTCAGTAGTTTTTTCATTAAAAATTATTTCACTACTTTCATCATAAATTATTACTTCATAAACAGTTGCATTTGTTGTTTTTTCATATTCAAGATGATACTTAGTATTAACGTTTGTAAGATTTGTAATTTTAAAACTTTTTAAGAAATCATCACTATTAACGATAGAATAAGATGTAGCTAAAGAACCTATAAGTAAGGTAATTAAAGCTATTAAAATAGTTTTTATTTTAAGTTTTCTTATCATTTAACTTCCTCTATTCTATTATAAATTATATAATATTTTTTAGAGAAAAAAAAGACTTTATGACAAGCTCATAAAATCTTTATTAACTAAATATTTTGAAAAGCATTTTTCTTTTTAGATACTACGTATCCGATAGATGCTAATAATAATGTACCACCAAGAATGTAATAATAATCTTCTACTCCTGTTGGAACGTTATTTGGTGTTTTAGTATTGTTACATGCAATATATTGTTTATCTACAACTATAACTGGTTTAATTGAGTATGTTGAACTTCCTGATACCGGGTCCGCTATTTTAGAAACAATTTTTGCTGAAATATTATTTGCTTTATCAGTTCCTTCTTTTGTTACTACATAAACATTGTTTGCTCCATCAGCTATTTGAGTCCAATAATCTGTTGTTGATGAATTAATAGCACTATCAAAATCTACTGGTCTTAAAAAATCATATTTTGTAGGTATTGTAAATGTTCCATCAGCATCTTTAGTGATTCCTAATATTGTTAAATCACTTTCTTCTAACAATCTAGCAGATGATGCTAAAATCCAGCCTTGTTCCTTTACAGCTTCATCTAAAAATCTTTTAGCATTACTTCCAGCAAATTGAGATGCATTAGTTGTTGCTGATGTATCTGGTGTTTGGAAAGCAATTTGAGCTTCTTTAATATTTCCACTAGCATCATGAGTAGCTAATACTCCATCATAAACTAATGTAACTGTTGTTTCACCAGAACTTGATCCATTCAATACATGAAAACCAATAAGATTTTTACTATCAGTTTTTCCATTAAATGATACAGAAACACTATCTCCAATATCAAATTCACTACTATAATCCATTGCACTTACACTAAGTGGTAATAATATACTAAGCATAATTAATAATACTTTTTTCATAATACAACTCCTTTTATTATCTTGCTTATTTTCTTTATAAATATAACATAGTATTTTTATTTTAACAATAATTTTTCTTTAATTTTGTAAAGTAATATGTTAATATTATTTTAGAATATGAGGGTGATTTATTTATGAAAGGGAAAAATTTTAATTATACACTACTATTATTTATACTGATTTTAATAAGTTATTTGTTTAATTTAATTAATGTTAATATTTATAATAATAGTTCTTTATCGATTGGAGTTATATTTTATTCTTTAACTTATTTAGTAACTTTTAAGATGATAAAGAAAAATAAAATTAGCGATAATAAAAAAATATTATTTTCATCTGTTTTATATTTTCTATTATTCTTTGTATTAACAACAATATTATGTCAATTTAATAGTGAAAATGATTTATTAGTATCTTTAAGAAATGTTTTTACTCCAACTAGTTATGCAATTAATAATTTTACTTTTTACTATCCAGATGTTTATAGAATTATAATTTATTTGTTGGTGTATTTCTTCTCACATTATATTTTTATGATTACTTATGATGTTAGTGAAATTAATACAGGATATCTTGTTGGTTTCTTAGTATCAATGTTAATTGGATTTATATTGGATCAAATGCTTTATACTACTATTTATTATTTGCCAGATATTATAATGAGTAATTTAACTGTAATAGATTTTTTAAAAACATTAACTAGCAACTTTATAGTAACTTTAATATCATCTATTATTTTATTAATATTTGTTCCAATATTAAATATCAAGAACAAAAATAATAAATAAAAATTTATTATTTTCGGCTTTCGCCTATATTTTCCTGCTTCATAGATAAAGTAACCTTTAGTCTCCACAGGCTTAAATTCCGATAGTCGCTACCGTACATTTTTTATTGTTAATTGATTGTATATTTTACTAGTTATTAACTTTATTTAGGTAATGTATTTTTAGCCCTTCAAACATTATGTTTATACTTGCATTTATATCTCTATCGTTTAAATTGCCACATTTTGGACATTCCCAGTTTCTTATATTTAGATTATTTGTTATATTGGTTTTATAGTCACAATGACTACATGTTTTACTACTTGGATAATATGTATCTACTTGATAATAATATTTTCCAAGTATTTTTGTTTTCCATTTTAATAATTCACATATTTTATTAAAACTGGCATCTATTATTGATTTGGCTAATTTATGATTTTGACTCATTCCCTTTGTATTTAATTTTTCACTTATTATGCAATCATATTCTTTTACTATTTCATTTACTATGTTTATGATATTATGTTTTCTACTATTTTTTATTTTACTATGTACTCTAGCTAACCTTATTTTAGTTTTATTATAGTTTTTGCTATGATTTATTTGTCTTGCTAATTTTCTTTGTAATCTCTTTAATTGTTTTTCTCTTTTATTTAATTCTTTTGGGTTTGTATATTTAGTTCCATCACTTAACACTACTAAATCTTTTATTCCTAAATCTATACCTACTATACTTGTTGGCTCTAATTTAGCTACTTCGATATCTTTTGTTTCTACTACAACACTTACATAAAATTTTCCAGTACTTTCTTTTTCAATTGTAGCATTAATAATTTTTTCCTCTATTTTATTTAAATTACGGTATCCTCTTATATTTACTATTCCTAATTTTGGTAATTTAATTTTATTAATATCTTTATATATTTCGATATTACAATAATTATTTCCTTTATAACTACTTCTAATTGCGTTAGTTCTATAACTTTGTTTACTAAATTTATTTTTAAAGCAAGGATAGCTACTTCTCTTAGCAAAGAAATTTTTAAAACTATCTTCTAAATTAAATATGCTACATCTTAATGAACAACTATCTACTTCTTTTAGAAATGGATATTCTACATATAACTCCTTTAATTCTTTGCACATATCAAAAGCCTTATAATATTTATTATTCTTACATTTATTTAAGAAATAATTATAAACAAATCTGACGCATCCAAAATTTTTATTAATTAATATAATTTGATCATTATTCGGATACATTCTAAATCTATATGCTTTATACATAATATCACCTACCTTTTTTTAAGTTGTAATTAATATTATATATAGCATACATATGTTTGTCAATAAAAATTATACATTTGTTATATTTTTTTATAAGTATGAAATTCCTGTTATATAAAAAATAATTTCACTCCTACTCTAGTGAAATTATATCTCAGGTTTTAAGAAAATTATTTTTCATTCATATCTTTTAAAGTATCTTTTATCCATTCATCTAATTTATTATGAAGTGGTAAAAAACCTTTAATATTTTCTTTTATTGTTCTTTTTCCATGATTATTATCATTATAATTCATATTTTTAATGGATAATTTTAAATGTTTTGTGGCATCATCTACTCCAATTACATTAGCATAGATATCATCACCAACTTTGACGTATTTATTAATATCTTTTATATAATTATTATCTATTTCAGATATATGAATTAAGCCAGTATAATCATCTTCAGCTTTTACAAATATTCCATAGTTTTCGATACCAGATACTTCAACTTCAATTATATCTCCTATTTTATACATAAATATCTTTCCTTCTTGTTATTATTATAAATAAAATGTGGTATAATCTCAAGTGGGTGTTATGTATGGAAGAAAAAATAAAAGAAACAATTAATATTATTAAACCTTATTTAAATAGTGATGGTGGAGATATTGAGTACGTTAGTTATAAAGATAATATTGTTTATGTTAAAATGCATGGAGCATGTGCTGAATGTGGATATCGTGATGATACAATAAATGATTTTGTTTTAAGAACAATTCAAGAAGAAGTTCCAGAAGTTAAAAATGTAGTTAATATTGATCTTTAAAGAAATAAATATAAGCTTTAATTGAATATTTTAGTTTTAATTTATTATATATAGTTGATAGTAGAGTTTCATATTCTCTACTTTTTTTCATATATTCATAGAATTTTTTATTTAATTCTTTTGTTTCAATAAAAATATCATATAATTTAAAAATATAAGATGGATAAATTAGTCTAACTAATAAATAATTTGCTAAGGATTCATTTAAATTTATTTTATCTATTAAAGATAGTATTTCATAATTAGTTAAAATATCATTAAAGAAAGATTCTTTTATATATTCAGCTATATCTCTTACACTTAGATCAAAACACATATTGGATGGATTATAAAACATATATTTATCTACTGGTGATGTTACAATATGATGTGATAACGTGAAAGTTAAAGTATTTTCATTATAAATTTCAGATAATGTGTTAAAGTAAGAAATCGCTATTTCTGCTAAAGATATATAATAATCCATGGCATATTTTATTTCTTTTTGTTCTACTACTTCAGCTATTTGTTCTAAATAATAATCTACTCTATTTGACCAAAGGGTTCCCCATTTTAATTTTCCGGTTGTTATTAAGTTGGAAAAACTTAAGATATTTAGATTTTCATTATTTCTAACTTTAAATAAAGCATATTCTTTGTCATTATAATTAATAGTTATATTTCCTTCTTTAGTTAATATTAATAAATCATATAAGACATTAGTATTATTTAGATAGTCTAGATTTTCTTTTAATTCATTAGAATCTATTATTTCATTAAAAATATATTGTTCATATTCATCAGTTGTTAATAGATAATAATAATCTTTTTTCTTAATGTCGATAATATTTAATTGATAATAATAATTTAATATATTTTCCATACTTAATAATATGAAAAAAAGTCTAAAATTAGACTTTTATAATTTCATACCTGATTCTGTATTTGTTTGAGGTGGCATATCAAAAATATTACCAGTAAATTCACTATTAGGATTAAAACTTGTGTTAAATACATTTTGTTCTACGGGAGTACTTTGAACTTGAGGAGCTGTCTCTTGAACTACTGGTTGCTCTACTTTGGGTGCTTCTACAGTAGGTGTTACGGGAGTAGATTGCGCAATAGTTTGAGTTACTTCTTCTTTAGCTACATCTTGTTTAATTTCGTCTTTTTTAATTATTTCTAAAATTTCTTCTAATTCTACGCCAAATTGTTGAACGTGTAATTGTAGATCATAGAAATCATCTAATAATTTTTGAAATTTATCATTGTCGATTGCAACTGTTGATTGCTCTGCTTTAGGAGCTTCTACAATAGGTTCTGTTGGTACAACAGGTGTAACAGGTTGAGCTGCTTCTTCGACTTTTGGTTCTTCTTGAACTGGTGCAACAACTTCTGGTTCTTTTTTTACATTTGATATACTTGGATCATCAACTATTACATTTTGTTCAAAAATATTAGTATTATTTTCTACTGGTGCTTGTTCTTCTTTTGGAGCATCTTTAACTAATGTATCTGCTCCAGGTGTATTTACAACTTCTGGTGCTGGTGTATTAACAATATTATTTATTATATTTTCATTTGTTTCTGGAGTACCTACTACTTCATTTGCTTGTACCATTTGAGGTTTATAAGCATTTCTTAAAGCATTGATTTGTGCTTCGGTTACTGCAATTTTTTTTGGTTCATTTTGAATTATCATGATTTATGCCTCCCATGTTAGATATTTAATTTTATCATTATTATTAGCTGTTAAAATAGACTTCATAATTCCTTTAATATTAGTCCATTCTTCATCTGTCATTTTATCAGATAATGTAGCATTATCAGAAACTTCTGATACATACATTTTAACTAATTCATTTTCTACTTTTTCATTTAAAGTATAAAATATATATTTTTTACTTGTTGGAATATGTTCAAAATAACTAATTAATTCTACTTTAATTATTTCTCCATTTGCCTTTTTTAATTCAATATTGGTATTCATATAATTCCTCGCTATTCTAATAAAATACTACCACAAAAAAATTAGTATATCAACTAATTTTTTTCAATATAAAATATCTTGCATTAGGAGCGCAATTTTCAACTAAGTATTTTTCAACGTTTTCATAATTATTTAAATTCTTTACTTTTTTATTAGTTTTATCGTAAAATCCCTTTAGCCTAACTTTACTATAGGCCCAATCTCCTACTACATAATCAAAGTCATTAAAGTAATCAGTCATTTTTTCTTTAACTATTTCTTCTTCAAACCCATCACGATAATCTTTAATTAAATTATATTCTATATTATTAAATTTATATTTTTCCATAACTACCCCAATATGGCTATTAAAAAGCCAATAAATATTTCTGTTATTACTATGCAAAATAGCACTAACGTATCTACTATACCATTTCCACTCGTTAATACAAGCTTAAATGGATTGAAATTACTTCTTTCTTTAATATTTTTTTCATTATTAACTATAATATTATTTATTTCATTAACTTTTAAATTAGATAGTTGTTTGACTTGATTTATAGATAGCCCATGTTTTTCATACATTGTTTTACTTAATAAATCAGGTTCTATTTCGGTTAATTTATAAACTTTATTGCTTAAATAAACATTCTTTTTATGATTCCATACTTTAATTACTTCATCAATATCATTAGATGCTAAGGAAATTATTTTTTTAAATCTTATTTCTTTAGCGTTTAAATAATAATCATAATAATCTATTTCTTCCTTTGATAATGGTTTATATAGATTCTTTAATAGAATCATCTTTATTAATATAAGATGAATATTGTCAACTGATTTAGTTGTTGTTCCTGTTTGGTTAGTTAACCAATTATCATATTCTTCTAAAGATGTAATAAATAAATTAGTATCTTCATTAGATAAGCCATATATTTTTAAATTGTTAATAAAGTTTTTTTCGTATTTAGTCTTATAAGGAATTATTATACTAACTCGGTCATAAATTTTGGTTAATATTTCTATTATAGTTAATTCATAGTAATGAGATGAAGAATAATCTTTTCCTGCATTTTTATTATTATAAGCTTCAATACCATTTGTAATTGCTTTATTAATAAATATGTCCATTATTAACACCTCTCTACTATATCAAATATAACACATATTTTTTATAAATTAAAGATATCACTTTCACTTTTAAAACCACTTCCATAATATTCAGGTATTTTTCCGTTAATTACTTTACTTGTTAATAATATGTCAAAACTATTATTTATTTCTTGTTTATTAAAAGGTACGACAATATTACTAATTATGGTAAAACTAGCATAAATATCTAATTTTATAGTATTTATACCATAGGTTTTAACTACGGTTTTAACGGAACTATCTATTGTTTTTAAAAAGTTGATACGAGATTTAATTTTAGGCCCTAAGTTAATTATAAAAATATTAGAGGTATAGTTATAGAAAGGAACTTCTAATATTATATTATTATTATTTATATAATATTTATAATAATACTTATATTCATTTGAATTAGATATAGTTGATAATATGTTATTTTTAACTTCAACTAATATATCATAGGCTGTTTCTATATTATAATTGATACTTTCTATTTCTTTTTGGGAGTTATAATTAAACTCAATTAAATTGTTTATATTATTTTGTTTTAAGATATCATTTTTAATACTGGAATTGACTATATCAATTATTAAATCATTTATTAATGTATTAGAAACTTCTATGATATTATCAGAACTTTTTTTACCTATTGTTGATAATATTGTATATGTTAACAAAAATATTATTAATATTAAATATATAATTGTTCTTCTATTTTCACTTTGTTTTCTTAGTTTCATAATAAAATATATGAAATATCAAATATTATATTATTGTTCTTCTATTATTTTATTTAAAGCAATTTCAACTTCATCAATAGTATATCTTTTAGAATTAGTATTCATTTCTATTTCAGCTTCTAGTAATTTTTCGTTAATATCTTTTTCTATTATGCTTAACATTCTTTCACTCCTTTACTTAAACATATTTTTTTCATATTATTATTTATGGAACGAATTTTCTTAGTTTTTCGTTCTATAATTTTTCGTAGAACGAATTTTTTTAGTTTTTCGTTTTATATATTAATTAGATAAGAAAATTTCAATATACTCCGAGAAAACAAATATTTGATTTCTAGTGTAACTAAGAATTAAAAAAGAATCTAAATTGCTTTAAATTCTTTTTATTTACTTAAAAATTATCTCTATCTCTTAGGAATGGTGGAATATCATAATCATTATCATCATCTAAAAATCTTCTCTTTGGTTCTTCTTCTTTTTCTTCTGGTTTGGTATCATCATCTTCAAAACCAGTAGCAATAACTGTAACGATTACTTCATCATTTAAGTTTTCATTAATAACAGCACCGAAGATAATATTAATATCGTTATTAGCACTTTGTCTTACTACTTCAGCAGCATCTTCTGCTTCAAATAGAGTTAAGCTTGTTCCACCAGTAACATTTATAATAGCATCTTTTGCACCAACAATACTTGTTTCTAAAAGTGGTGATGATACTGCTTGTTTTGCGGCTTCAATAGCTCTATTTTCACCAACACCTAAACCAATACCTATTAATGCACTACCACGTTTTTCCATAACTGTTTTAACATCTGCAAAGTCTAAGTTTACTAAACCAGATACAGCAATTAAATCACTTATTGATTGGACACCACGATGTAATACGTTATCAACTTCTTTAAATGCTTCTAACATTGGAGTTGATTTATCAATAATATCTCTTAATCTATCATTTGGAATAACTATTAAAGTATCAACATGTTTTTTTAGTTCATCAATACCTAAAATAGCATGTTCCATTCTTCTTCTTCCTTCAAATCTAAATGGTTTTGTTACAATGCCAATTGTTAATGCACCCAATTCTTGGGCAATTTCAGCAATTACAGGGGCAGCACCAGTTCCAGTTCCTCCACCCATACCGCAAGTAACGAATACCATATCAGCACCTTTTAGGGCTTCCTTAATTTCATCTTTACTTTCAATTGCAGCTTCTCTACCAACTTCAGGGTTAGCACCTGCTCCTAATCCATTAGTAATTGTTTTACCAATTTGTAATTTATTACTTGCTTTAGAAGCATTTAATACTTGTAAGTCAGTATTAGCAACAATGAATTCAACGCCTTTAACTCCTGATTCAATCATTCTATTAACAGCGTTGTTTCCACCACCACCAACACCTATTACTTTTATCTTTGCAATTTGATCCATTTCTAATCCAAACATATTTTACTCTCCTTTATTAATCATCGAAAAAGTATCCTACTACTCTAGAAATAAGAGAATTTTTCGAAGTATTCTTTTCACTTATTGTACACATTGCATCTATTTCTTCTTCAGTTAAACTACTGAATTCTCTATTTCTTAGTAATAATTTACTATTAAAATATTTAAGCATTCCAAGAGCAACACTATAGGAATTATCTCTTGCTCCTAAATTATTAATCTTACCTATTTTACCATTTTTATTAAATACATTATTTATTAAGAGGTTAATATCCTTAATTTCAGATAAACCGCCTGTTATAATTATATAACTTATTTCTTTTTTTGTTAAGAGGTTAATGTTCTTTTTTATAATTTTAAGAAGATTATCCATCTTTTCACTAACTATTTTACTTAATTCGTATTGATTAACGGTAATTTCTTCTCCATTTTTATTTGTTAAAGTAATAGTTTCTTTTTCATCAGCGTTATTAATAACTGCTAGAGCTAATTTTTCTTTTAAATATTCAGTTTCATTTCTTTTAAGATTATAAACACTTGCTATTTCTTTATCTATGTAAAATCCACCATCATCTATTATTTTATTATTAATAAATATTCCTTTAGAGAAAATGCTTATATTAGTTGTTGTAGATCCTAAATTAACTATAGCAATATTTTTAGTATCTAATTCTTTACTTTTAAAATTATAATAATCTACTAAACCAGTTGTTGTAATATCAATTATGTCAAGGTTACAACTATTTACTATGGTTGCTAAATCATAAATTGTTTTTTTATCGGTTGATACTAAAATACTTTTAACATATAAAATATTTCCATGTTTACCATAAGGATTAATTGTTTCTTCATCATCTACTTTAAACATTATTGGAAGTGTGCAAATAAGTTCATTTTTATGATCAATTTTATTTTTACTAACATCTTGTAAAAGTCTTACAATATCATTACTTTTAACTACATTTTCTTCAAGTTCAACTCTTCCATCAGTTAATTTAAAATCTAAATTATATGTAGGAACATTTAAAATTACTTTTCTTATTTTAATATTTAATTCTTCTTCTGTTTTAGATATAGCCTCTTTTATACGGCTTATTAATGCTTCTTTATCTAATATATAGTTATTTACATATCCTCTTGATGTTACTTTAACAGCACTTAAAATATTGAGTTTAGTTCCTATAAACTCACCAACTACTACCTTAATTGTATTAGATCCAATATCTAAAGCCGTAAAAATCTTTCTCATAACTATTTCTCTTTCTATTATGAATTATACTATAATTATTTATATATTTCAAAGAAAATGTTATACTATTTTTAGAGGTAATGAATATGAAAACAAGTTTTTTAATTTTAATAAACAAAATGATTACTGGAGTATGTAAGTTATTCGGCTATAATGCATCAGTTTTTCCTGGAAGTATTGTTAGAAAGTTTGATAAAAATGTTTTAGATAATATTAAGTATCCTAAGTATGTTGTTGCTGTTACGGGTTCATCAGGAAAGGGATCAGCTACTTCAATGATTGCCCATATTTTGGAAGATAATGGATATAAAGTTGTATGGAATAAGAGTGGATCTAATATAGTTAATGCGACTACTTCTCTTATATTAAATAATAGTGGAATATTTAATCATAAAGTTAATGCTGATGTTCTTCTTCTAGAGATGGATGAATCTTATATTAGACAAACATTTAATAAAGATACAATTACTCATTTAGTTTTAACAAATTTAACAAGAGATCAAGTTGCTAGAAATGGTTCACCGGAAGAAGTATCAGCTAAAATTGCTTTAGCTTTTAAATCAGATACTAATATGAGAATAATATATAATGCGGATGATCCAATAATTTATTTACTTAGTAAACAATTTAAAAATATTGTTGGTTATGGTATTAATAAAACTAAATATAGTTTAAGTAAACCAGTTAGTAATAATGTGGATGCAGCATATTGTCCATATTGTCATAAGAAGTTAGAATATTCTTTTTATCATTATGGACATATTGGTAATTATAAATGTTTAAATAAAGATTGTGATTTTAAAAGAACTGCTAAATATATTGGAACTGATGTTAATTTAGGTAAATGTGAAATGTGTATTAATAAATTACCTGTTCATTTGAATAAAGATGTCTTCTTTGCTGCTTATTATACACTTGCTGCTTATGCTCTTTGTCATGAAATTGGACTATCTGATGAACAAATACTTAAATCTTTAAATGATCACATTATGGAAAGTAAAAGATTAAAGGAACTTACTTTTGATGGTAGAACCGTTGAAATGTTAGAATCTAAAAATGAAAACAATTTAAGTTATTTACAATCTTTAAATTATATTAATAATTATGATAAAGAAAAGACGATAATACTTGGATTTGACAATGTTTCAAGAAGATATAAACTTAATGATATTTCTTGGCTTTATGATATCGATTTTGAAATTTTAAATCAAAATAATATAGATAAAATATTTTGTATTGGTAGATTTAGATATGATGTATATGCAAGATTAGTGCTTGCTGGTATTAAAGAAGATAAATTAATTATGGTTGATAATATAGGTGATATTACTAAACTATTAAAGGTAAGTAAAGGTAAGATATTTACAATGGTTTGCTTTGATATGACTGCTATATTAAAGAAATTATTTATGGAGGATAACAATGATTAAAATATTACATTTATATTATGATTTATTAAATTTATCAGGTGAACAAGGTAATATTTTAGCTTTAAAGAAAGCGTTTAATAATCAAAATGTTGAAGTAAAGCTCTATTGTTTATCTGTTGATGATAAAATTAAATTTAGTGATTATGACTTAATTTATATGGGTAATGGTTCTAATTCTAATTTTAGTATTGCTCTTGAAGATATAAAAAAATATAAAAAAGAATTAAAAAAATATATTGATAATAATGGTTATGTTATTGCAACAGGTAATTCATATTTATTATTTGGAGAAAAAATTAATGATATAGATTGTTTAGGAATATTTGATTATTATGCAAAATGGACTAATAGAACTGCCCATGAATGTCTAATGGGAATGTTAAATCAAAAAGACATTATAGGTTTTCAAAATAGAGATTATGTCGTTAATATAAATAGAAATCATTTATTTAAAGTTAAAGATGGTATTTGTGATAATTTAAAAAGTGAAAATGAAGGATATCATGAAAATAATTTTTATGGAACTTCAGTTATAGGTCCTCTGCTTATTAGAAATCCTCATTTAACTAATATGATTGTTAAAGATATTTTAGAGAAAAATAATTTAGTATTTCATGATGATGAATTTAAATTATTAAATGATGCTTATAATGAGTATATTAAAAATTTTTATAGTTAATTGAAATTTTTATTAGGACAATTAAATTGTAAAATTAAAGTAATTATGCTACAATGTATTTGTAAGGGAAACTTACATATAATAAAAAAGGAACATTCAGTTTTGCTATGCTGAATGTCTATCCCTTAAAATTTTAGGTTATGACATTTAATCACATTTGATTAAGTGTCTATTTTTGTATGATGTAAATCATAGTTGTTATTAAAAACAGCATGATGCAGATATAACGTAAAATACTTATTATAAATTTTCTTTTACTCATATGTACACCTCCTCATCTTCTCTTATATTAAAAAGTGAGGATAGACACCCAGCAACTAATTGTACCTTAGGGGTTATTATACTACTCATGTAATTCATAAACAAGCGAACAATAAAAAAACCACTTAATTTAAAGTGGTTTTTTTATTTAACAAACACAATCTACATAACAATCATTTAAGCATCTAATTATACAACAACAATTTAAATTCATTGTAAAGAAACTATTTGTTGCAATATATGGTTGGCTATTACAACAACTTTGATCTGGATTTACAGCAAGTACTCTAAATGTACAACAATTCCCTTCTAACTTTTCTACTCTAAATACATTTGAACATCCATCGCATGAACTATTTAAAGATGGATTTGAACAAGTTGCATTTGAATCTTTTGTTGTTGGCATACTTATAGGTACACCATTACCACAGCAAGTATATAACATTACTGGTCTGGTATTACATACTAAGCAATTTGTTCCTCCACCAAGCATAGGTCTATCACATGAATCTAAGCAATTATCAGGACAGGCATTTTGTTGAAGAAGTAAAATTACTTTTAATATTTCAGCAATACAACTTTTATTATTTGAATCATTGTTATTATTACACATAATATTTCACCCTTTCATTATTTCTCAATATATTTTATGTTTAACTTATAAATTAGTGATTTTATTTTTAGGGATTTTTTAGTATAATAATATAGGTGATGAATTTATGTGGTGGCAATATTTAATAATATTTTCTGTATTATTTATAATTTCATTAGTAATCGTTAAATTAAATAAGAAGAATTTTACTTTTGAAATTAATAAATTAGTACAAGCTTTAGGTGGAAAAGATAATATTCTTGATTATGAAGTAAATGTATCAAGATTAAAAGTAACACTTAAAGATATTACATTAGCTGATAAAGACGCTATTACTAAGTTAGGTGCTAAGGGAATAGTTGAAATTGAAAATCAGTTAAAAATTATATTTGGACATAACGCTAAAACATTAAAAAAATACATAAGTGAAATGAAGTAGCTTATGTATTTTTATTTTATTTAATAATAATTTTATAAATATTCTTTTTACCTTTTTTTAGAATAATTTCATTATTAAATTCAGCATTTGGATCAATTACTTTTTCATTGTTAACTGTTATACCACCTTGAATGATTAATCTTCTTGCTTCACTTTTTGAAGGCAATAATTTAGATTCAACTAATAATTCTATGATGTTATGATTACTTACTTCTATGGTTGGCATTTCATCTGTAACTTCACCTTTAAAGATTTTCTCACTAGTTTCTTTTGCAGATGTTGCAGCATCTATTCCGTGAATATCCTTTACGACTTCAAACGCTAAAGTTTTTTGTGCTAATCTTTCCTCTGGTTTTTCATTAAATTTCTTTTCAATATCTTCTATTTCTTCTTTAGTTAAAAATGTAAATACTTTTAAATATTCTATTACTTTCGAATCATCAGTATTAATTAAATATTGATAAATTTTATAAGGTGAAGTTTTTTCAGCATCTAACCATAAAGCATTTCCCTCACTCTTCCCAAACTTCTTACCATTTGCATCTAAAATTAAAGGCATTGTAAAGCCATATACTTCTTTATTATCCATTTTTCTAGCAAGTTCAATACCTGTTGTAATATTTCCCCACTGATCAGATCCAGCAGCTTGTAAAGTACAATTATAATTTCTATTTAAATATACAAAATCATATCCTTGCATTAATGTATAAGAAAATTCAGCATAGGTAATTCCTGTTTCTAATCTACGATTAATTATATCTTTGTTTAACATATAATTAACATTGATATATTTTCCTATATCTCTTAAAAAATCTAGGAATGTAATATCCTTCATCCATTCATAGTTATTAACTATTTGAGCTTTGCCTTCTAATAATTTATTAACTTGGTTTTTTAATCCTTCAATATTTTTAGCAACAGTCTCTTTAGAAATTATTTCTCTTTCAGCTGTCGGTCTAGGATCACCAATTAATCCAGTTGCTCCACCAATTAATATGATTGGCTTATGTCCATGTCTTGCTAATCTTTTAGCAGTTACAAATGAAGCATAATGACCAATATGTAGTGAATCTGCAGTAGGATCTGTTCCTAAATAAAATGTTAAAGATTCATTATTAAGTTTGTCTTCTAATTCAGGTGAGCTTATATCTTTTACTACACCTCTCCATTTTAATTCTTCAAAAAATGTCATTATTATTCCTCCTTATTTTTTAAACAAAAAAAGTTCATTATTCTAAGGGTGCATTTTAGCACGGTACCACCTTAGTTTATGAACTTTATTCATACTCTTATTAATCGTAACGAGATTTATTCGATTTAGCTCCAGGGTTGTAGGGCCTTTCATCGCTAACAAAGTTATTATATCAAATAGATTTTATTAATGCTAGAATTATTTTTTATTTTTTAAAGCATTTAAACGATTTAAATAATCTTGTTTAGTAATATGAACTTCATCTTTTACATTATTATCTATTTTTTCTTCTAGTTTATCTTGAACTTTGATTTCTTCTTTTTTGTCTTCTACTATAGGTTTATTTTCTTCTTTATTAATGTTTTCATTAGATGATATATTAATAGTTGCATTGTTATCTTTAATATCATTTTGTAATTCTTCAAAAGTAGATGAATAATCTTTTTTAATAACACTATCTAAAGCTTTATCAACATCTTTATCTCCAGTTAATCTTTTATTTTTCTGATTAACTTTATCAGTTGTTGCTTTAGCACCTAATAATTTTATTAATTTAATTACATCATAAATTATTACACCCATAGCTGGCAATAACACTACTAAAAACCATCCTGCTTTACTTGCAACTATAAATTGTACTCTACCTAATTGTGGTATTTTAAAAGCAACTTTACCTAATACATTTTCATATTTAGCAGTACTTGAATCTGCTACGGGATTATAATCTCCCTTAGTTACATATTCATATCTTCCATTAACAATTTTGATATCTTGAACACGGTGAGTAACAGTTAGTCCATTACTTATTGAACTAGTAGATTCAAATGTGATAACATCACCAACTTTTATATCTTCTGGACTTTTAACCGCAAAATTTACTACAACATCATATACATGAATTGCTGGCTCCATACTACCAGATATAATAGTGTATAAACTCACTTCTGGCTTAAATTCTGGATCATTCTTATATTTTTGCATTGTGAATAAATAATAAAGTAAAAATGCACCTATAATGACTAATAATACAATTGATGCATATGATAAAACTTTACCAATATAATTTAATACCTTTTTAACTTTTTTAAAAGTAGATATATTTTCATTTGTTTCATTATTTTTTAAGTTAGTTTTTTCTTCTACTTTATCCATAATTAACCTACTCTCTATTCTAATAAAATTATATAATATAAAAATAGAAAATACAATATAAAAAAATGGAATAAAAAAAGCCTCTTGCGAGGTTTTTATTTTAATTAAGCTCTTGGTGATCCGTCAGCAGTAGTTGTAACTTTTAAGATTCCGTTAAATGTTGCAGATGTGTTATAATCTTGAGCATCTTCAGTATCTGGGAATATCATAACTAGACGGAATGTAACTTTTTTGTCAGCGCCTGATGCATTTTGTGTATCAAGGAACTCACCATAAACTAGTTCTAAACTATCAGTTGTTTCGTCACCTTTATTTGTTCCAGTTCCAATAGCAAAGTCATAATAATTAGCAAATTCTGCTACTCCTTTTAATGTTGCAGGTGCATCAGATTCAGTTAATTTTTTAGCTGTTCCAGTACCGTATTTAATTTTATCAGCTGGAATATAAGTTGAATCTTCACTAGTTTTATTAATTAAAACATGAAGTTCTTTTTTAACAAATGTAGTCTTATAGTTTAAACTTACAATGAAAGGCATAACTAGACTAGAAGATGTTCCAGCTGTACCATTAGTATTTGGTGCAGCAGTTGTAAAGTTATCACCAGTAATTGTGAATGTTTTATCTACAAGAGTAGCATTTGATGGTTGAAAATTTTCTTGTTTTGCAGGTGCAATTGCATCTGTTCCATCGGCAAAAGTAATTTCCATTTTACCTGATGTTGTTTTTACTTCAGCAGTTGATCCTGTTGGATTATTAGCTGTGAAGTACGCAAATGTGGCACCTACTACTGCAACTAACAATGTTGCAACAGCAATAATTATTAATAAAACTGAATTTTGTTTGTTATTTTCCATTTTTGTCCTCCTTTTCTAAATTATATTTTTATGGTTGCACTGTTGTGTTGTCGTTTGAATCTTTCCATGAATATCCAATATGGAATGAGAATTCTCTTTGTTCTCCGTTATTTTGGTTATATGTTGCATTATCGTAATATACTTTTAAAATGTATGTAACAGTGTTTGCAACATTATTTTGAACTGTTCCTGATCCAATAATTTCTCCGCCTTTAGATACAACAGTTACAGGAGCTGCTGTCTCTGTTGGGCTAGTTACTTCTCCAACACTATTTGCAACATCTCTTGTGAAAGTGAACTTAATATTTTCAGTTCCATCCAGAACATCTGTTTCGCCATCTTTAAAGTCAAATGTGTTTTTTGCGCCTGACATTGTAAATGTGTATTTAGATGTTCCAGTACTATCTGTTGCACTATTACTTAGTGTAACATTTTTTGTAATCCATTCAGATCCAGCTGCAGTACCTTTTGGATAAATATTTGTTAAATTAACTGTTTCTCCACCACTGAAAGCAACTTTAGTACCTTCACTAGCAGCAGTAATACTGATTGATGAAGCGTTTTCATTACCTCTAACTACGGCAGCAAAGTATGCAAATGTTGCACCTGTTACAACTACTAATAAAGTTGCAATAGCAATTACTGTTAATAGAATAGTATTGTTTTTTCCTCCATTTTCGTTCATTATTTATTCCTCCTTTACTATAATTAAATCTTATCATTTTAATAATTTAATTTCAATACATATTTAACAAATTTTTTAGAAAAAATAAAAACAGGCGTAAAGATGCCTATTTTTAGGAAGAAGAAATTTTGATAGTGTGAGTTTGAGATTATATGATTTTTATCTTTTATTATTTTATGGTTTTTAATTTTTCCTTTCTTCTTCATATTTAATATATAATTTAAATGTGAAAATATTGTGAAATTATTTCTTATTTATGTAAAAATAGAATTTTGTGCCTTTATTTATTTTACTGTCTACTCCATATTCAAAGTTATGATTTTCTAAAATATTCTTTACAATAGAAAGTCCTAATCCAGTACCTACTACATTTCTGCGATGATTTTTATCACTCTTGTAATATTTAGTCCAGATCAATTTTAAATCTTTTTTATTTATACCTTTTCCGGAATCAATTATTTCTACTTTATATCTATTCTTTAAATCTAGTATATTAATTTTAACTGTTAAATCTTCTCCAGTATAATTTATAGCGTTATTTATTAGATTATATAATACTTGATTAATTCTTTTTTTATCAGCCTTAACTATTGCTATATTAGGGATATTTAAAACAAATTTATAGTTTTCTGTTTCTTTTATTATTTCATATCTTTTTATTATTTCTTTTAGTTCAATTACTAAATCATATTCTTCAATATTTAAAGTATCTTTATTACTTTCTATTTTAGATAAATCTAAAATATCATTAACTAATATATTTAATCTATCAGATTCATCTATAATTACATTTAGATTATTTTTTCTTTTTTCCTCATTATCATTATTAATATCTCTAGCCATTTCAGCATAGGCTTTTATCATTGTTAAAGGTGTTTTTAAATCATGAGATACATTAGCCATTAAATCTTTTCTTAAGGTATCTGTATTCTTTATTTCTGAACATGCATAATTAAGAACATTATTTAAATCATCTATTTCTTTGATATCATATGTTTTATTATTTTGTTCATATTCGCCTTTAGCCATTTTCTTAGCTCTATCAGTAATATCTAATATTGGTTTATTTAACATTTTAGATACAAAATAAGAAACTATTATAGCTAAAAGTATTGTTATTAAAGTTATATAAATTAATTGTCCTCTTAAAATATGAGTAGTACTATTAACATCTTCTAATGGAGTATTAAGTATTATATAAGCATTATCACTATAAGCTATACCATAAATTAAATTCTTAGTATTTGTTAAAGGACTTCTTAATATTTCTATTTTAGTTTTATTATTAGAATATAAACTTTCTTTTAATTTTTGAACTCTTGAATTTTTACTCTTTAATATACAATCTCTATTTAAAGTATTATAATCTATTATTTCATCATCTATTTTTAATTCTATACAAATATCATTTTCATAAGCTATTTTTTCTAATTTAGATATACTATTAGATTTTATAATATCTGATGCTACATTTTTAATATCTTTTATTTGGTATTGTTCATAAAATAATTTTAAGAATTCAACTTGAAATAACCATAAACAAATAAGAATTGTAATTGAAAATGTTATTAGATAGGTAAATGTTTTTACCATTAAACTATTTTTCTTTATATTCAAATTTATAACCTACTTTCCTTATTGTTTTTATATAATTTTTATATTTACCTAATTTATTTCTTAAAAGTTTTATATGAGCATCTATTGTACGATCACTTGCTTCATAATCAAAGCCAAATATTTTATTAATAATATCTTCTCTAGTAAGTACCAAATTTGGATTTGATAAAAATAAATATAATAATTCAAATTGGGTATGGGTAAGTTCTACCATCTTTCCATCAATAGTTACTTCTCTTGTATTATTATTTAAAATAATATTATCTAATTTAATTATTGATTCTTTAGAGTTACGCTTAGTTACTGCTTTTATTCTAGCCATAAGTTCTTTAGGACTAAATGGTTTAGTTACATAATCATCTATTCCAATATTAAATCCATTAAGTTTGTCTTCTTCTTCAGTTCTAGCAGATAACATAATTATTGGAATATCTTTAATTTCTTTTATTTCTTTACTTGCTTCATAACCATCCATGTCTGGCATCATTATATCCATAATTATTAAATCGTATTCATTTTCATAAACTTTATCGATGGCTTCTTCTCCATTTGATGCTTCATCTACTTTATATCCTTCACTTTGACAGTACTCCTTAATAACATTTCTTATTAAATATTCATCATCTACAACTAATATTTTTATAAATACCACCTCTAATCACTTTATATTATAACAAATATATGAAAATGTAATGAAAATATTTATTTGGATTAAAAAGAAAAACGGACTTAATAATTTATTTTAATTACAAATAAGATAATTATTTTAGATATCTTATTTTCACCACAATTTATCGTAAAAATAATTTACTAATTAATTTATATTTAACTTTTAATTATTTATAGGTTATACTTTAATTATTAGGAGTGTGTTTATATGAATGAAAATAAGAAAAAATGGGTATGCTATGGTATTATATTAATTGTTGCTACTTTAATGTGTTATCCATTATTTAGAGATAGTTTCTTTAGTAGTCATGATGGAGATTTTCATATGGCAAGATCATTTGGAACTTTAGAACAAATAAGAAATGGAAATAGTATTTTTGTTATTGCAAGATACTCTCATAATTTAGGTTTTGCCTGGAATTTATTTTATCCTCCTGTTTCTACTTTTATTAGTGCTTTTTTTGAACTATTAAGTGGTGATGTAGCAATAGGAATGAAATGTTTTATTTTCCTAACTTATTTTTTATCAGGAATATCAATGTTTAAATTAGTTAATGATATTTATAAAGATAAGAAGGCTGCAATTATTGCCAGTGTTATATATATGACTGCACCTTACCGCATTCTTAATAGTTATACAAGACTTGCAGTTGGGGAAATGGCTAGTTTCATATTTATCCCAATGATTTTTAGAGGTGTATATTATATTTTAAATGAGAAAATGGATAAAAAATATATTTTTGTATTTGGAACAATTTTATTACTACTTTCTCATAACATTAGTACTTTACTTGTATTTATTTTAGGCTTTATATTAGTTTGTTTAAATATAAAGAAAATTTTTGCTAATAAAAAAACAATATTATGGCCTTTAATTGGTTCTTTAGTTATTATTGTATTATCTGTATTATTTTTTGAAATACCATTAATTGAAACTAAGATGGATGCTGAATATGAAGTGTTTAGATATGGTAAAATGTATTCTAGAACATCAGTTATGGGACATGCTTTAAATCCATTACAATTATTATTTAGGAATGCGGATGGAACTGATTCATCTATGTATTTTTGTATTGGATTACCAATTTTAATTGGTCTTATTCTTACGTTATTTTATTATAAAAAAAATAAAGATAAAAAACTATATAGATATTTTTTGCTTGTTGGTGTCATCTCTTTGATTAGTTCTACATTTATATTTCCATGGATTATGATGCCTAGTATAATTTTAATGATTCAATTTCCTTGGAGGTTATTAGAAATAGTTATTTTTGCTCTAGCAATAATTGCAGGCATAAACTTTTCTTCTCTAATAAATAGTTTTAACAAGAAATGGATTAAATATGGAATTATTTCTTTAATTATATTAATTAGTTCAGGATATGCTTTAACTTTTACTAAAAATATAGAATATAAAGTAGCTGATAATAATTTATTTTTAGAAGAAGAAATTATTGATACAAAAAATCATGTTAGTAGATACTCTTCATTCTTAGAATATTGGCCTCAAAAAGCGATTAAAAATATCGATTATATTAACAGACGTGATCAAAAAGTTTTAATAACAGATGGTGAGGCTAAAATCAGTAATGAATCTAAAGTTAATGGAATTCTTAATTTTGATATTGATAATACTCAAAAGGATACTACTTTAGAGTTACCTTATTTGTATTACAAAGGTTATGTCGTAAGATTTACTGATAATAATGGAAACAAAAAAGTTATTGACTGTTATGAAAATGAGATGGGATTAGTATCCATTAAATTAGGAAGTGGCGATACAGGTCATATTGAAGTTAAATATGAAATGACTAAATTGCATAAAATATGCTTGTGCATATCACTTACTACAATGACTATGTATATTGGTTATTTAGGATATAATTTAATTAAGAAAAGAAAAATATAGGTTGTAAAATTAACCTATATTTTTTTAATAAATTAAATCAAATTCAAATAATCATCATAAATTAAATTGATGTGTTCATCATTAAGAGTAATTAAGGCATGTATTTTTTCTGATTCGTAATTAAGCTTAATAGTTATATCCTCCATAATTTCACTATCATAAAAATTGTTAGTATCAAATATTTCTAATAAAATATCTCCATTATCACTATACCAATTGCCTTTATATGTCTTATTAATAAATGTATTAATGTTATTATTATTTTCATGAGCAAAATTTAATGTAAAATAACCATTTATGTTATTGATAGTAAAATTTACATTTATTTCTATTCCAAATCCTTCATTTTTATTAACAATACTTTTAATTACTTTTATCTCTTTTTTTGAAATACAATCAACATTTTTATCATTTATCTTTAACATAAAATTTGTCCTTTCATATTTCATATATTATATCATTTTCTATTCCCTAAAAGTCAATTTTTTTTAAAGTTTAGGGAATAGAAATAAAAGAATTACATATAAAAAGACAATTATAATTCTCTATTTACACATAGTACCACTATAAGTCATATTTGAATCGCCTATATAAATATCTGATGTTCCATTAATTTTATTACAAATTAAAATACTTAAATCATATTCTTTTGATGAAAATAATTGTGAACCTCCATCGTCATAGCTTCGATAATCTTCTAGTAAACTTGTTATTTCTTTAACATCATCAATTGTTTTAATATATTCTTTTAAAGAGTATTTTTTACCATCTTTGTTATAATAAACATCTTTTAATTTAGTTTCTAGATAAACAACTCTTACATCAAACTCTGAGTATTTATTAAACTCTTGTACTTCGATTTTATTATCTTTTGATACACTTAATATTGCATCATTGCTAACTTTTTTAGAACAACCAGTTAATATAACAATTATTCCAAACAAACATAATATTTTCTTCATTATAAATTCCTTTCTATTAATTCATTATATATTTTTATATTTATTAATTGTTTCTTTTACATTTATAATATAAATATTTGTTAGATTTCCATCGCTTGGATCAATTTCACTATAATTTAATATACCACCTAATGATTCAATTGTTTTAATGGAAGCTATATTTGTAGATTCACATGCTAAAGTAACTTTTTCAAGTCCTAATTTCTCGGCTTCTAATAATCCTAAGTATAGATTAATTTTATTATATCCTTTCCTTCTTTCAGTAGGCCTTATGCCATACCCAATGTTACCATTAAATTTATTTATACCAGAACCATAATTTAATCTAATATTAATAGCTCCTACAATTTTATTATCACTTTTTCTTATTAATAAATAGGTATTAACTTGATTCTTTCCGTTTTTTATAGCATATTCTTTATTTGATCTTTTTAAACAGTTTTCTAATGTTTCTTCAAATGAATATCCATCTAAAGTTTTTGCTAATAGTTCTATTCCATTTATTTCTGAATTGTATAGTTCTAATTCATTTATATAATCAATAATTTCTTCTTTTCTTTTATTATTTGGTATTTCTAAATAAAAATTATTCAATTGCAAAACCTCCAAACTTAGTAATTAATTTTTATATACATTAATAAGATGTGAGTCATAAATTATAATTATTTCAAAATTATTGTGGTATTTTCTAACATTTCAGGAAAACAATTTTGTTCTATTTAATTCACACATTAGATTAATTAATTTCATATTTAAATAACCTATAACTTTACCTTTCACTATATTAACTTTTTAGAATAATAAATTTTTGCATTAAAAATTAATTTTGTTATTTTATTAAAATTTTTGGACTATCTTTTAATGAAAAACTAACGCTATCCAAGTTTGAAGGTATTCCTTGAATATAAAGAAAATATTTATAATCATAACTTAATATATCATCTTCAAGTTCTCTTTCATACTCATCTACTCTAATTTCTATTTGAATATTTTTACCGAAAATATTTGTTAATAAGTATTCACTTATATATCTGCCATTAGCATCGATATATATCTTATCAGAATAATAGCCTCCAGTTAACCTAAGGTTAATAAAAAAACAATTATCATAATCATTTACTTCTGCTTCATAATATTCCCATTTTATTTTGTCTGATATTAAAACAGCATTAGCAAAATCGTAAGTATCAATTATTATTTTGATTAAATCTGTATCTGAATATAATTTATTTAATAATTCTTTTCTTGCAGTAATTGCTTCTTTATTATTATCTATATTCCAACTACTAAAATTAATTAGATAATTCTTGTATTCATCCAATGTCATCATTTTAAAACCACCCTTTATTTTTATTTTTTCTTCAATGTACAAAGTACTTCCATATGTTTTGTTCTAGGAAACATCTCTAAATAGTAAAACTCATCTACGTTATATATCTTATTTAATATTTGCATATCTCTTACGAATGTTAATGGATTACAAGACATATATATTAAATTATCTGGTTTAATAGTTACAATATTTTTCATAGTTTCTTTATTTAATCCACTTCTTGGTGGATCAATAATAATACAATCTATATCACTATTTATTTTAGATATTTTAGAAGAATCACCTAACATATACATATTATTTTGTTTATTTATTTTGGCATTAATACTAGCATTAATAACAGCATCTTTAACTATTTCAATACCATATAGTTTATCTTTATTAACAAACATTCCAAGAGTACCAACACCACAATATAAATCAACCACATTATGATATTTTTTAGCATGTAATATCTTCTCTATTTTTTCTAATATATTTAGATTAACTTGAAAGAAGGAATTAATATTAACTTTAAATAAATAATTATTTACTTTTTCAATATAATCATTTTCCCCATAAATAACCTTATCATTAACAATAATTCCAACTATTTTATTATCATTAATTAATTTTTCAATATCAACATCTACTTTTTCATTACTAGTTATCTTTATTAATATTTCATCATTATAATTAGATCTAATAGTTATTTCTCCACTTGATACTTTAAATAAATTATAACTTTTAATTATATTATTAATAGAATCTTTAGCAAGATAACAATAATCTATTTTAGTAAAGTTATGAGTTCCTGAATTATAATAACCAAATTCATTATTAACTATTTTTAAAGTTACTTTATTACGATAATTATATTTATTATTACTTTGGATTACATTAATTTTAGGTACGTCTATATTATTTCTTTTTAATAAATCAGTTAATATATTAGTTTTGATTCTTAGTTCTTCATCCATTGATAAATGCATAAATTCACATCCACCACACCTATTATAATAAGGACATTTACTTTTAATTCTTATAGTTGAAGGACTTATAACATTTATTACCTTACCAACTATATACTTATCTTTTTCTTCTATTATTTCAATTTCTACTGTTTCTCCAATAACTGTGTTAGGTACAAAGACAATCTTTTTGTTTAAATAACCAATTCCTCTACCTTGATTATCATATTTTTCAATTTTTATATTCATAAAGTTTTTTTACTTCCTTTATAGTTAAACTACGATATTCACCGCTTTTTAATTTATCAACATTTAAAAATGCATATTCTACTCTTGTTAATTTATCAACTAAGTATCCTAAGTTTTCAAATACTTTCTTAATAATATGATTTCTTCCTTCAACAATAGTTATTTCAACTATAGCATAATTTTTAATGGCATCATTTTTCTTTAATTTAACTCTTGTTGGAACACATTTTCTACCATCAACATCAATTCCTTTTTCTAATTTTTTTAAATCAGCAATATCCATAAATTTATTTAATTTTGCAACATATTTCTTAGGAACTTTATTTTTAGGATGAGTTAAAATATTTGTTAGTTCTCCATCATTAGTAAGTAATAATAAACCAGTTGTATCATAGTCTAATCTTCCAATAGGATAAATTCTTTTATCTGTATCGATTAAATCAACAACTGTTTTTCTTTTTTTATCATCTGCTGCAGAGGAAATAACACCTCTTGGTTTATTTAATAAAAAATAAACATAATCTGCTTTATTTAAAGTTACTCCATTAACAACTATTAAATCTCCAAAACTAGCTTTAGTACCTAACTCAGTAACCTTAACCCCATTTACATATACTTTTCCAGAATTTATTAATTCTTCAGCTTTTCTTCTTGAAGTAAAACCTGATTCAGCAATTATTTTTTGTAATCTTTCCACTTAGATCACTCCTTACTCATTTATTTTAGCAAAATCATTATAATAAATAAACTAAAAAAATTGCAAATTAGTCTTTATATATTTGCATTTTTTAAATTTTTTATTAATAAAATAAATAAACTAAAATAAATGAAGCAAGTATCCCAATAAAATCAGCAAATAATCCAACTGGAAGAGCATATCTATTTTTAACAATTTTAATACTACCAAAATAAAGTGCAATTACATAAAAAGTTGTATCACTTGATCCTTGAATTACACTTGCTAATGTACCCATAACTGAATCAGGTCCAAACTCTTTAAAAATATCAACCATTATAGCTAAAGTCGAATTACCAGATATACTTCTTAAAAAACACATAGGAATTATTTCACTTGATAAACTAAATCTTTTTAAAACATTATCTAAAAAAAAGAATGAATCAGTTATAATATTACTTTTAATTAAAATATTAATGGCAAATATCATAGCAACTAAATTAGGTATTATTTTAATAGTAGTTTTAAGTCCATCTAAAGCGCCATTTAAAAACTCATCATAAATATCTACTTTTTTAATAAAACCGTAAATTATTATAAATAACACTATTAAAGGTAAAATAATTATGCTACTTATTCCCATTTTTTCTCCTTATAAAATAATCTAAAGTTAAGCCCCCAATAGTTGATGCTGTTGTTGCCATTATACATAGTGGCAAAACTTTAGTTGGATCACTGGAACCAGTTGCTTTTCTTAAGGCTAATATAGTAGTTGGAACAATTGTCACTCCACTCGTATTTAAAACTAAAAAGGTTATCATTGAAGTAGATGCACATTTTTTATCATCATTTAATTTTTGAAGTTCTTCCATAGCTTTTAAACCAAAAGGTGTTGCTGCAGATCCAAGTCCAGCCATATTAATGGCAATATTTGAAGCAATATATCCAAGTGCGGGATGTGATGTTGGAATTTTAGGAAATATCTTAGATAAAATAGGACTTAATAATTTTGCAATAATATTAATTAAACCTGATTTTTCAGCAATAGCCATAAGTCCCATCCAAATTACAAGTAAAGGCATAATATTTAATATTAAATCTAAACAAGTATTACCTACTTCTATAATTTCATCATTAATAACACTTATATTTCCACTTATTAATCCATAAGTAATTCCTACAATTATAAATATTCCCCATATTATATTAATCATAATATTCCTTTTTAAATAACATCTTTATTAATTTTTGATACCACTTTAATTCTTTTTCTTTTTTAGGCTTTTTAATATAAATATTTTCCTTAAAGTATTCTTTACCATTTAAACTAACTGTTAAAGATCCAACTATATTTGTTGCATTATTATCATAATAATTTATAGTAGTTTTAATCTTACTATATTCATCTTTACTTAAAGACATATAAAAATCTCTATCAATAAAAGTATTATCATAATCAGTCTTTATTCTACCTTTAGATACTATCTTATAATTTTTTAAAGTATTAAAATATTTTTCATATAAATCTTTATGATCATTAAAGTCATTACCATCATTAAATGTTACTACTGTTAAATTAACATTATTTTTAGAAGCATTGGTAACTAAGGTTCTTTTAGCTTTTTTAGTATATCCTGTTTTGCCACCTGTACAATATTTATAACTTGTTAGTAATTTGTTCTTATTATGCCATATATATGATTTTAAATTAGTTTTAACTGTGATGTCTTTAGTACTTACTATTTTTTGATATTCAGGATTTTTAATAGCATAACTTGATAATAAAGCCATATCATATACAGTTGACGTATTAGCACTATCTTTTTCTTCTAATCCACTACTGTTAACAAAATTACTATGTTTCATTCCAATATTTTTAGCAAGTAAATTCATTAAATAAGCAAAATTTTCTGGTGAAGATGCTACTTGATAAGCAAGTTCTATGGCGGCATCATTTCCACTTCTTAGCATTAAACCATAAAGAAGTTCTCTAATTGTTATTTCTTCTCCAACAGATACATATATTCCACTTCCATATGATTTAAGAATACTGTCACTTATAATTATTTTTTTATCTAAATTAGTATTATTTATTACAACCATACTAGTTAATATTTTAGTTATAGATGCAATTAAAGATTCTTTATTAATATTATTTCCTTCTAATACCCTATTATTATCAGTATCCATAACTATATAAGAAGATGCACTTATAGCACCTACCCTTAAAGGAAAAATTATTAATATTAAAATTATTACTATTCTTTTCATATATTAGATTTTATGATTATTTAAAAAGAAAAATACATACGTTTCATATGTATTTTAATTATACTATTACTTTAAAATTTAAATGTTTCTATATAAAGGATTTTTTAGCATTTTTCCTCAATGTAGGAACAAAGTATATTTTAAAAATTATTATGTTAAATTTGGTTTATATTGATAGCAATAATAAATATATGAAAATTCGTAAAAATTTATTGCAAAATACTGTTTTAAGTGATAGTATAACAATCAAGATTTTAAGAAGGAAAAATATGGTAAAAGGTAAAAGAAATAAAGATTATTATGAGTTTTCTGATTCAATTGACAATATAAATTTGTTAGAGATTGCTAAAATATTACAAAATTTAGAATATCCACAAATTTATTGTTCATATGATAAAGATATAAATGAGCTTTTATATAAAGGAAGAATACCTTTTTTGGATAATAATTTCAAATTAAATGATATACCATTTATATCACTGAGCACTTTACAAAATATTGATAAAATGTGTATATATAAAAAATTAGATTTTAAAGATTTTATGAACATCATTAATAATAATTTAAACATAATTCATCCATTTGAAATTCCCGTAACATTAGATGATACATTAGGAATAGAAGGAGGATATTGTAATCCAGTGTTTTTAGGAAAAATTGATAATATTACTAATATAGTCTTTACCGAATTTATAATTAGTAAGAAAATGTCTGTGTTAACGCCAGGCATTTATGCTCATGAAATTGTACATTCACAACTTGAATATAACAATAGTGTAAAAAATTATGTGCATTCTGAAGTTTTACCGATTTTTTTTGACATGCTTACCGCATTATATATGAATGACAATTATGAGACATTAAGAATAAATGAACAAATAAGATTACTTAGATTATATAATACAATAATAAATTATAACAACAAAGTATTAATGCCATACAAAAAAATAAAGTTATTAATGGGAATTATATCTATTTTAGAGGCTGAACAATTATTTGATAAATTTTTTTATAGTAATAATAATGATAAAAGTGAAATCATTTTTAAAATTAATAATGTTTTAGCAGGAAATTTATTTGTTGAGGACTTATTAGAAGAAAAAAATATTTTTATAAATAATCAAAATAGCAAAAATATTATAAAAAGCAAAAGACTCAATTTACTTTAAAATAAATAAAATATATAATTAAATTAAAGGAGAAATTTGATAATATGTATAAATTAAAATATTATTATAAAAATGGTGATGTTAAATTAAGTGATAAAGTCAATAAAATTGAAAACTTTAACACTGAAATTCAAATGTTAACAAAAAATAAAAATCTTAAAATTGAACACAATTTTAAAGAAAATTTAAAAAATCTTTTAGAAACTATAATGAAAGAATACGAAAAAAATTTTAATGATATTTATCGAATAGACATAATTGATAGTGAAACAAACAAGATTATAGACTATGTTGATAGAAGTGAATGCTTAGTTGATGGTAAAAAAGGACATTTAATTTATGACGCTATAACTGGAGATGTAATAGATGCAGTTGTTAAACAAACTTTTGAAGATTGCGTTTATAGATTTAAATATTATTTTTGCGATGGAAAAACCAAAACAAGTAGTATTGCAACAAGTAAACCAGAAGAATTATATAATGATTTTGATGGTCTTATGGATTGGGACGAATATTATGATTTGGGCAAAAAAAATCTTTCAACACATGATGTATTAAAACTTGCTGGTAAAGTTTATAAAGGGTTTATTCCAAAATTTTATAAAATTGAAATAATTAATGACAAAACAAAAGAAGTTATTGATTATATAGAAGTAAAGGAGGCGAAATAATGGAAAAATGGGGATGGTTCAGCGCAGATGAGGATGGAAAAGTTGTTGCTAAAACTGAAGTTCAACCAGATGGCAAAGTTGATAGATATCCTTATACTAAACCAGATGACATTAAGGCGGGTCATGGTCATGAGCAATATAAAGACATGAAAGATTTCATAAAAGATAAAAAATCAAGAGAACCTAGAGATAAAGATGATCCAGCAAGTATTAATAGAAAATGGTTTGGAAACGGATACGATTTAGCACTTGAAACACTCGATTATCTTTCTAAAGAAGAATTGCAGTATATCTTAGAATTAACAGCAAGAAGTTATACTCACACATCTGAAGAAATGCTTGTAAGTAGTACAAGTAAAAAATTAATATTAAAATAATATTATACAAATAAAAAACAACACACTTTTAATTGATACGTGTTGTTTTTTTTTCAATACAATTATATCGAAAATCATGAGCGATATTTTTTATCCAAATTAGTATTATTAATAACAACCATACTAGTTAATATTTTAGTTATAGATGCAATTAAAGATTCTTTATTAATATTATTTCCTTCTAATACCCTATTATTATCAGTATCCATAACTATATAAGAAGATGCACTTATAGCACCTACCCTTAAAGGAAAAATTATTAATATTAAAATTATTACTATTCTTTTCATATATTAGATTTTATGATTATTTAAAAAGAAAAATACATACGTTTCATATGTATTACTATTTCTGACAATTAGGGCAGTAATAAGTACTTCTTCCACCAATTCGGTCTTTTAATATTAAACTATTACATATTTTACAATTCATATTATCTCTTTTATGAACATATAATTTGTCTTGATAATGTCCTGTTACTCCTAAACTTGAAGTATAACTTTTAATAGTTGTTCCACCATCAATAATCGCATTGGTTAAAATTTCTTTAGATGAAGAAATTATATTATCACATTCATTTTTAGTAATATCTTTTCCTTTTTTAAATGGATTTATTTTACTTAAAAATAATACTTCATTAGCATAAATATTTCCAAGTCCAGCAATAATACTTTGATCTAACAATAGTTCTTTTATTGGTAAATTACTTTTATTAAATTTGGTTAATAAATAATCACTGTTAATATTTTTATCAAATGGTTCTAGTCCTAGTTTATTTAATCCCTTACACTTAGATAAGTCATCAGTTAAAAACATACGACCAAACTTTCTAGTATCATGATACCTTAAGGAAATATTATTATCTAAAATAAATATAATATGTTCATGTTTGCTTATTTCATCATTAATATTTTTAATGTAGTATTTTCCTTCCATTCTAAGATGTGACACTAAATAAAGATTATCTATTTTAAATATTAAATATTTTCCATAAGTTGTTATATCTAATATTGTTTTATTAATTAGATTATCAAAACTTAAACTTCCATCTTCTATTATATTTTGATATCTAATTTGATAACTTGTTATTTTCTTTCCAATTATTTTTTCTTTTAATACTTTAGCAACGGTTCTAACTTCTGGTAACTCTGGCATAATTACACTTCCCTACTACATGTTTATTTTATAATAAAGAATTAAAAAAAGAAATATTATTCTTTATCTTGTAACTTTAATATTTCTTTTTATTTTGTATCATACCAGGTTGGTCCAAAGTCTAAACTTGCTTTTAATGCTACATCTAATTTAACTGTATTTTCCATAGCATCTTTAACTATTTTAGTTAATTCTTCTTTTTCAGAATCAATACAGTCAAATATTAATTCATCATGTACTTGTAATAGCAATTTAGACTTTAAATTATTTTTAGCCATTTCTTCATCAATTTTAACCATAGCGATTTTTAAAATATCTGCACTTGTTCCTTGAATTGGTGTATTCATAGCTATTCTTTCACCTGCTTGTCTTATCATATAATTTTTATTTGTTAATTCTTCAATATTTCTTTTACGATTGAATAAAGTTCTTACATAACCATTACTATAAGCATCTCTAACTACATTATCCATATATTCTTTAACTCCTGGATACATTTCATTAAATTTTTCAATTAATTCTTTGGCTTCAGTTGGTCTTATTTGTAAATTTTCACTTAAACCAAAACTACTGATTCCATATACAATTCCAAATACGACTGCTTTAGCTTTGCTTCTTTGTAAGGTGGTTACTTCTTCTAATGGGACTCCAAAAATATCACTGGCTACTTGTTTGTGGATATCAATATTATTATTGAAGGCATTTAATAATTCTTTAGAACCTGATAAGTGAGCAAGTACTCTTAATTCAATTTGAGAATAATCGGTACTTAAAAAAGAATCATATTCTGGCAAGAATGCTTTTTTAACAAGTTTTCCATCTTCTTTTTTAGAAGGAATATTTTGCATATTAGGATCTAAACTAGATAATCTTCCTGTTCTAGTTAAAGCTTGTTTATAAATTGTATGAATTTTACCGTCTTCTCTAATGTAATCTTTTAATCCTTCTAAATAAGTACTATTTAATTTAACTAAGTTACGATAATCTATTATTAATTTTAATTCGGGAATTGTTTTAGATAATTTTAAAATAGTACTTGCATCAGTGTTATATCTTTTGGACTTTGCATTTTTATGTGTAAATGGCAAATTCATATGTTCAAATAAGACAATACCTAATTGAGTAGGACTATTAATATTAAATTCTTCTCCACATACTGCATATATCTTTTTAGCTATATCATCTAAATTTTTATCCATATCTTTTTGAAGAGAATCTAAAATATTTTTATCACATATAATTCCATTCATTTCCATTTTAGCTAAAATAGTTATTAGTGGCATTTCAACTTTGGTAAATAAGTCTAACATTTCTTCTTTAGCTAGCTCATTTATAAATCTGTCTTTATTATCAAAAATATATTTAGCTTTAAGGGTTACTTCATTTTCGTGTGTTTTACTTTTAATAACTTCATTATAAAATGGAATGTATATTTCTTCTTTATTCATTAAAACTGCTAAATCTTCTTTTATTTGATAGTTAAGTAAATATGCTGCTATCATGAGATCAAAAGAGGTATTTAAATTGATGTTATTAAGTAAATTAATATTCTTTTTCAAATCATAAGTGTATTTTTCATTATCTTTTAAATAATCTAAACATTCATTAATCATTTCAGGTTTAACATAGAATAAATTTTTTCCATCATAAAGGCCCATTCCTAATAATTTGGCATCATGATAATTTTCATTATCGCATTCAATGTAGTAAGATATTTTATTATCTTTATTAATTTCTTTTACATTATTTAATATTTTGTAATTAGATTTGGTAGTTTCTTGTTTAAAGTCCATCTTTTTTAATAAAGAATAAAATTCAAGTTCTTTATATATTTCAATTAATTTATTATTATTTGGTCCTAAATATTTACAATCAGTTAAATTTTCTTTTATTGGAGCATTTAAACAGATAGTACAAATATCTTTACAAAAAAACGCAGTATCTTTATCACTTGCTAATTTATCATGAGTAGCACCTTTAATTGTATCAATTGAATTATAAATGCCTTCTAAGGAATTATATTGTTGTAATAGTTTTAAAGCTGTTTTTTCACCTATTCCTTTAACACCAGGAACATTATCAGAAGAATCTCCCATTAAGGCCTTTAAATCAATCATTTTTATGGGATCAATGCCATAATCTTCAATAAATTTTTCTTTGGTATATCTGATGTAATCTTTACTTTTTAATAACTTTACTTCAACTTCTTCATTAATTAATTGTAATAAATCTTTATCGGAAGAAACTATGGTTGCGATAAAATCTTTATCATCAAGAGCCATTTTACTTAAGGTACCAATAATGTCATCAGCTTCATAATTTTCTAATTCTATATGTTTTATTCCCATAGCATCAAGTAGTTCTTTAGATTTATTTAACTGAATAATCAATTCATTGGGAGTTGCACTTCTTCCGGCTTTATATTCTTTATATTTTTCATTTCTAAAGTTTTTCCCAATATCATAAGCAACGACCATAAATGTTGGCTTTTCTTCTTCAATTATTTTATTAATCATATTGGTAAAACCATATAAAGCATTAGTAGGATAATTCTTACTATTAACCATTAAATTACCTGTTGCTGCTGTTGCATAGTAACTTCTAAATATTAAATTATTACCATCAACTAGAATTATTTTTTCCATGTTTTCATCACCATTTTTATTTTATAATAAATATTATAAAAAAACTATCATAACCGTTGTTAATGATAGTTAAAAATATAATTGTTATTTATAAATAATATGTTTTACGATATATGTAACAAAGTATTAATAAAGTTTATGAAAAATTCATAATCTAGATAAATTATTAATAAACTTGAGATTAGGAATGGACCAAATGGTAACATATTATCTTTGTTTCTTATAGTTACATATATCGCATAAGGGAACGCTAAGAAGGCTCCAAATATTATATAAAATATTCCTAATTTAGGACCTAATACTAAACCAGCTATAAATGATAATTTAATATCTCCTCCACCTAATGATTCTTTTTTAAATATAAGATTTCCTAAAAGCATTATTGTATACATTATAGCAAATATTAAAATGCCACTTCCTATAGAGTACAAAACATTAATAAATGGTTCCATAAATAATTTTATTATAATAATTATGATGCTACCTATTATTATAGGACTATCTAAAATTATATAGTAATTTATATCACTAACAAATATTATAGTTGTTAAACTAGATAGTATTATAGCTATTAGAAATTCTAATGATATTCCAAAAGTATAGTAACTTATTAAGAAAAGCATTCCAGTAAATAATTCAGTAGCTGGATACCAAACTGATATTTTTGTATGACAATGGCTACATTTTCCTTTTAATAAAATATAGGAAAACAATGGTATATTTTCATACCATTTTAATTTATGATTACATTTTTCACAATGACTTCCAGGAAAAACTATTGATTCATTATTTGACAAACGCATTCCAACTACGTTAAAAAAAGAACCAAACATTAAACCTAAAATAAATATGTATACTGCTATCATAATCTTCTCCTATTTAATTTGATCATATAATCCAAACATTGGTAAGATTACAGCTAAAACTATTCCTCCAACCACTACAGCTAAAAATACAATCATTACAGGTTCTAATAATGCTTGTAAATTATCTACTAATGATTTATGTTCTACTTGATAATAATTTGCTACTTTTTCCATCATTTCAGCTAATTCTCCAGTAGATTCTCCAGTTACTATCATATAATAAGCAACTTCAGGGACAGCCCACTGATTATAGAATGATTCTGATATTTTTTCTCCTCTAGCAATATTATTAATGGTTGTTAACATTATTTCTCTATATATTTCATTACTTGTTACTTCATATAATAAATTAATACTATCAGTTATAAATACATTATTTTTTAGTAATGATGCAAATGTTTTAGCAAAAATATTCATTTCTTTATAAATTATAATTTTACCAAATAAAGGTAATTTCATTGCTACTTCTTGGATGAACTTTCTAAATTCTTTTACTTTTTTATATAATATTATATTTATAAGTAGAATTAGTAATGCTACCAATAAAATTTTAACAATATTTAATTGAAGGAAAGCACTTGCATCTAACAAAAACTGAGTAAACGGATTTAATTTAGCTCCGGCTTCACTATATACTCCCTCGAATTTCGGCATAACATATAATAAAATAAATGTGATTACCCCTATGGAAAATACAGAAATTATTGTTGGATACATTAAAGCACTAACCATTGCTTTTCTAGTATTTTCTACTTCAGTATAGTAATTTGCCATATCATCTAAAGTGCTTTCTAATTCACCAGTAGCTTCGGCTGTTTTAATCATACTTATTAAAAGTGCTGGAAATGTTTTTCCTTGTTTAGCTAGTGCTGTAGAAAATGATTCACCTAATGTCAAATTATATACTATGGAATCATACAATCTTTTCTTAGATCTCTTTTTTCCTAACTGTTTACTTAATATACGCATTGATTCAGTTAAGGTTATACCTGATTTAATATAAGTAGATAACTGGGTTAACCAAAAAACTAAATCTTTAGTAGACATTTTTGTTTGAAATTGACTGTCTGGTCCATAAAGTATGTTAATCAATTTGGAAGTTTCTATACTTAAGACTTTAAAATTTTCGTTAGTTAAATAGGTTAAAACTTCCATTTTTGATAACGCAATAAATATATTAGTTTCTTTTTTACCTTTAGGATCTATTGCTGTATATTTAAATGCGACAGGAGTTTCACTACGTTTTTTTTCTTTTTGAATTTCTAAAATTAATTTTCTATTTTGTTCATCAATTTTTCTTTTACGTTCTCTATTTATAGACAAATTATTCCATTTTTCTTTTAACATTTCATTTAAAGATAATTTTTTCTTCACTTCAGGGGTATTTTCATTTTTTGTTGATGATTCTGAAGTATCTAAATTTACTTCTTCATATGGTGCAATTTCATTTAAATTAATTTTTGTTTTTCGAGAATCATAGATTTTATCGATTATTAAATTATAAACATATATTAGAGGATAAAATATTCCATAAGTTGTGTAATAACAACCTAAAGAAACATATTTAAAAAATATAATTAGTGGTTTAAAAACAAAGGTAAATCCAATAAATTCATAATCTAATATATTAAAAATAAAACCTACAACATAATAGATTCCTATGAAAGGTAATGATAAAAAATATAAGAATTTGTTTTGATCTTTTGTTTTCATAATACCTCTCTATCTTATAATGAGTATATCACTTTATTTTTAAGTTGTAAATTGTTAAGGTGATATAGATATAATTATTTTCATATAATTAGATGAGGTAAATATGAATAATGATATATTAAATACATTACTAAAGGGAGCTTCTAAGTCACTTTATATTATTAATGAGGCTATTCCTATTTATAAAGATACAGCACCGGTTGTTAAAAAGGTTAAAGATTTCGTTGTTAATAAAAAAAGCAATATTAATGTAAGTAACATTACTAAAAATAGTAATAATGTTAAAGAGGAAAAAAAGGATATAAAAAAAGAATTAGTTACTAATAAAAATAGTAATAATCCTAAATTTTTTGTATAATTTCATTTAGTTTATCAGTAAATTCTTTTTGTCTTTCATCTAATTTTTCTTTTGTTTTGGCTTCAAAACGCATTGTTATGGTTGGACCAGTATTACTTTTTCTAATTAAAGAAAAACCGTCTTCATATTCTACTCTAACACCATCAATAAAGTTGCAATTATAGTTTTTTGATAATGCATAATTTTTTATAGATTTAATTATTTCTTCTTTTTTGGTATCATTAACAGTAACACGGATTTCTTCAGTGGAATAGTATTTTTCCATATCCATTGTTAACTTGGAAGATTCTATTTTTCTATTCATTATTAATTTAGCCATTCTAAGCCCAGCATATAATCCATCGTCAAATCCGTAAAAGTCATCTTTAAAGAAGATATGACCTGAATATTCACCACCTAAAAGGGATGGCAAATCATGACAATATGTTTCAATATAAGCAGATCCGTTTTTAACTATTACAGGTGTTCCACATTGTTTTTTTATTTCATGTTCTACGGCTTTGGAACATTTGATGTCAATTACAATATTTTTATTTTCATTTTGATTTATTATTTCTTTGCAAAAGATAGCAATTAAATAATCAGTTGAAATAATATTTCCGGCATTATCAACTATTCCTACTCTATCGGCATCTCCATCAAAAGCGATTCCTAAATCAAATTTTCTTAATTTAACTTCATCAATTAACCATTTTAGATTTTTACTTACGTTAGGATCGGGATTATGAACAGGAAAACTACCATCTGATTCAGAATTTATGTAAGATACATTATTAAAGATTTTGGAATATACTTTTTTAACAATAATTGAGGCTGTTCCATTTCCACAATCAACTACTACTTTTTTATTTATTTTGCCAAATTTATTTATTAGCATATTAGCATAATCATTATTAATACTGATGTTTGTTAATGATCCTGTTCCACTTACTTCTTTTCTTTCTTTAATATACTTGTATAGAATTTGTAATTCTTCTTGTCTTAAATGAAGATGCTCATGTCCAAATATTTTAATACCATTATCATCTTTATCATTATGTGATGCTGTAATCATTAAGGCATAATCAATATTTTTAATAAAGGTTGCATAATTTAACATAGGTGTAGTTACTAAACCAATATCAATTACGTTTATTCCTGAAGATATTAATGATTCTATTAATGCTTTATTTAGAGATTCACTACTTAATCTATTATCATGACCGACAATACATTTATTATAATTATGTTCTTTTATATAATAAGCAAAAGCGTGTCCTATTATTCTTACTGTTTCTTCATTAATTTCATTAGGATATCTTCCTCTTATATCATTTTCTCTTAATATATTTTCTTTCATTTTTTATTTCCTTTTTAGTCTTTTATTATTAAACTTTTAGCATCTTCCATTTCTTTAGGAATAGCTATATCCATATAGTCTAGTAAAGTTGGAGCTACATTAGTTAAGTCTCCACTTTTTTTAAGTTTTAGATTATCATCAGTTATTATGAAGGGAACTTTTGATAAACTATGGGTTGTTATTATTTCATTATTATCTGTTAACATTTCATCACAATTACCATGATCGGCTAAGATAAATACTTTGTAAAAATTATCAATACTATAATTAACAATATATTCTAATAATTTATCTAATCCTTTAAGTGATTCAATAGTTGCTTTTAAATTACCAGTATGACCTAACATATCGGGGTTAGCATAATTTACTAAAATAAAATCATAATTTTTATTTATAGCACTTTTTACTTTTCTTGTAACATCAGTAGCACTCATTAGTGGTGTTTGATCGTAAGTTGGTACTTTTGGTGATTCTACTAAATAGTTATCACATAATGGGAATTTTTTTGATAATTCAGCATTAAAGAAATATGTTACATGAGAGTATTTTTCGGTTTCGGCAATTCTGGCTTGGGTTATTTTTAAATCAGAAAAGTATTTACCAATTGGATAGATATTTTCTCTAGGTAATTCAAAAAGTGTATGAATATTTGTTACGTCGTTTACTTCAAACATATTCCATGCATTAACTTGAAAATCAGTTTTAAATTCAGAAAAATCTGGGTTGGTTAGTGCAGATAATATTTGACGAGCACGATCTGGTCTAAAATTAAACCATAATAAGGTATCCTCTTGTTTAATACAGGCATCATCTGTAACTAACATTGGTGGCAAAAATTCATCTGTTATATTCTTCTTATAGCAATTATTTATAGCTAAGTTATAATCGATAACTTTAAATCCTTTGTTCTTCATTACTAAATCGTAATATTTCTGAGTTCTATCCCATTTATTATCACGATCCATAGCGTAATATCTTCCACAAATTGTTCCAACAAAGCCTAATTTTTCACTTCTTAATAAATTATCTACTTCATTAATGAATTTTAAACTTGATTTTATATATGTATCTCTACCATCTGTGATAGCATGAAATATGATTTTTTTGATTCCTCTTTCCTTTAATAAGGGAATTAATTTTAAAACGTATCCTAAATGAGAATGAACTCCTCCATCTGATGTTAATCCCATTAGATGAAGGGTTGATTTATTCTTTTTGGTAGTTTCTAAAAGATTGTTAAATTCTTCATTTTCTAAGATTCTTTTAGTAAAGATTTCTTCATTAATAACTGTTATTTTTTGTTTTATTTTTTTACCTAAACCAATTACTTCATGACATACTTCACTATTACCAAATTGACCTTCTGGTAAACCAACGTATTCTCCTGATGCTTCTAAAAGTGCATTAGGATATTTATCTAATAATGAATTAAAATAGGTCATGTCGGCTAATTTAACAGCATTACCGTGTTCATTTTCTCTTATTCCAAAGCCATCTAGGATTATCATTAATATTTTTTTCATAGTTTGTCTCCTTTAATATCTTCGTTAAATATTCCTTTTAATGAATGTGATTCTATGTCGTAATATATTATAAACTTTTTATTTCTCATTCCTTCATTAGTTATAGGATTTATAACTGTATTATCATTACTACCGTTTTTGGTATTGCTATAATAAATGTTTTTATCAATTATGGTACCAACATCATATTCTTTGGCACAAAGTGCTTTTATTTCACACAATTCTTTTTCTGGTTTAATATTATCTAATTTAAATTCTTCATCATCTGTTGTATTTATATAATTTATAGTTGCTTCAATAATCATTCTTTTAATATTTTCATAATTTTTTTCTTTAACTGTTTTAACAGAACTTTGAATTGTAGCTATAGTTAAAACAGAAATAAGTCCTAAAATTATTATACTTGCTATAATTTCAACTAATGTAAATCCTTTTTTATTCATATACCATCACATAATTATAATATCATAATAATTAAAAAAAAGGTAGAATTTTAAATCCTACCTTCTAGTTATAACTATTTTGATTGTTGATACTTTAGGTATTAATTTTACTCTAACATCGTCGGATGTTACTTTAACTTCTACTTCATGAGTTCCGGCTGTCAATCCACTTAAATCTACTGTTGCAATTATCTTAGTTTGATCAAATGAGTTAAGAACGCTTTCTACACCTTTTGCTATAACAGTTACGGTATTATCATATCCACTTGCTATACCAGCTGTATAACCATTTGCTAAGTTTGTATGCTCTATACCAATACCTTCGAACTCTTTACTTATTTCTTGTTCTAATTTGATATCAACATTAGTTGTTGTTTCAGTCATATATCTTACGCCTGATGGTTTTGTTAAGGTTACAGCAACTGTTTTATTTTCAGATAAATCATCAACTGATAATGATGCTTCAATATATTGTAAATTTTTAATTGCTTCTTCATCACCATATACACTTACTTTTTGGATTGATGATGTTAAATTACTAATAGCATAACCATTTTTTAAGTTGCCAGTTGTTGTTACTTTAACAGGTAATTCAGCATAATATGAATCAACAACTACTGATGCATTAATTTTTGCTGGTACTGTTTCGACATTTTCAATAATGCTTCCATCACTAGCATAAGCAACTAGAATTATTGAATCAATTGTAAATGTTCCTTTTTCAGTTAAGTTAGCTGCTTTTAAATCTATAAGTGCTTTTACTTTAGCTATTTTATTTAATGTTTCTTCAGAACCTCTTACATAGACACTATTACGGTCTAATTTAACACTCTTAATACTTAATTTTTTGTTTAATTTATCTTCATTAAGTAGATCATATTCAATATTCTTTTCACTACTAACTTTTTTACTTATCTTAACATTAATAGTACTTGGATCTAATTTATAGTTAACACTATCAATGTTATGATTATATTTTAATTTTACTTTATATGTTCCTGGTTTATAATCACTTAAATCTAAAACAACTTCATGTTCCCCAATTTGTTTTGCAAGATATAAATCACTTTTTCTTCCAATTAATGTTATGTCTACTGATTTAGGAACTCCTTCAACTACATAAGCTTCTTCATTATAAATAACATTAACTTTTTGATCTGATAAAATTTCAGCTTCATCACTTAATAAATTAATAGATTTTGTATCAATTAAAACAAATACAATTATGGCACAAAATAGTGATATATATATTAAAACATTTGGTCTATTTAATATTCTTTCTATTTTGCCACTATTGTTTCTTGATAATTCATTTATCCTATATACTAATCTACTTATGGGAACAACTATGTATTTATCAATCAATGAATAAATAAATTTGAATAATTTAATGATAGGTTTAAATATCTTCATCAGAATTTACCTCCTCATCAGCATCATAGAAAACATCCATTTTTGGCTTTAATTCGTCTAATAGCATTAATTTAAATTCTTCTAATGTTAGATTATAATTTAAATAATTATCTACTGCAATACTGATTCTTCCTGTTTCTTCAGATACTACTAAAGCAATAGCATCTGTTTCTTCAGCAACTCCTAAAGCTGCTCTATGTCTAGTTCCTAATTTTTTACTAACATTAGGATTCATACTTGTTTTGAAAACAGCTCCGGCACAAGTTAATTTGTCTCCTTGAATAATTACTCCACCATCATGTAATGGGTTATTTGGAAAAAATATAGCTTCTAAAAGTGGGGCTGTTATGTCTGAATATATTTTGTTTGCAGGTGCAATATAATCTTGTAATGAAACGTTTCTTTCAATAACTATTAAAGCTCCAATACGATTTCTTTTTAAATATTCAACTGCACTTACTATTTCAAATACAACTTTTTCTCTTTCATCAACTGTTAAAACTTTATGTCTTCCTAGTAATTGACTTCTTCCAATACTTTCTAAGATATTTCTAATTTCCGGTTGAAAAATAATTATTAAAGCAAGTGGTCCCCAAGAAATAACATATTCAAGTAACATACCAATTGTATATAAATCTAATAAATTACTAATTATTTTGATTGCTATTATTAATGCTGCTCCTTTAAATATAAGAACTAGCTTTATATTATTTTTTAAATTTTTTAATAAATAATAGAACATAAGCCATACAAGACTAATATCAATTATTTTGGTAATTATACTCCATATAGATGTAAATGTCACAATTCATCTCTCCTTACTTCTTATTAGTATAACATTTAAGATATAAAAATACTATAAACGTTTTATTTTAAATTATTTAGATCAATATTTTTATCTTTTTTGTTAGTTGTTTCTTTACTGTCTTTTGGAACATCAATGTTAGGTTTGATTTCTTCTGTAATATCTTCTTTTAGGATATCCTTTTCTTTGTTATCTTTGTTTTTACTATGGTCAACAATATAACCAATTATTGCAAATACGACAAAACTAGCCAAGGTTAATACCAATACAAGATTTTCTTTAATAAATTCCATTTTATCCTCCTATTATATTATATATTAATTATTATTAAGATATGGCAAGTGTTTGATTATCAGGCATTATTTGTATAAATGTGTTACCATCATTTACTTGAATTTCTTTACCATTATTATATTTATAAATTGTTGCAGAACTACGAGAATCTTTCTTCCAAGTAATTGGTACTGCATAACCATTGCTAATATAGTAACCTGTACCATTTCCAACATTATCAATGGTTTGTCTTCCTTTATCATCACCTTGAATATTACTATATTTAACTTTATAAACAATTATATTTTTTACTGTTAATTGTTTTCCAGTTACATAGTCATTTTGACTTTTATTGTTAACACTTCTTAAATAAATGTTATTATCAGTGTCGTATTTATAATTTGTTGTTGTATTGCTTGAATATTTAATATCTATTTTATTTGCTGGAATAGCACCTTCCATTTGAGATATATCAATATTATCAACACTATAATTAAGTAATAAATCTTTATTTCTTTCAGTACGTTTAGATCGTATTCCTTTACCTAGTTTTTCAATATTTGTAAATAAGGTGAATTCATAGGTTTTTGATGCAGATTTATCACGCCATCCAGTGGTTGACTCATTTACTTCAATTCGATCAACTCCTAATTTTGACCAATCCTCTCTAGCTTGTGGACTATAACCATGATGAACATATATTGCATCATTTTCTAATGCATAATCTAAATAATAGTGTCTTGCACTTCTAATAGATCCAATTCTTTCTGTTGTCTGATCTAGAAATAAAGCTAAATATCTTGTTATGCCACCTTCAACCATCAATTCATAAACCATATAAGCATCTTGAAGTCCTGATTGTAGCTTACGAGCTCCTTCAACATTATTAATCATTATAGCATATGGTCTACTTTTAGATTCTTCATTAACTATATTTAACTTTTTTACGGTTGTTGTAGTTGTTGAATTATCATTTTCACTATTATTTTTATTCTTTTTAGAGGTTGTCAAATAGATTAATGTTCCTAATAATGCGACAACAACTAAAACGATAATTATTAATAAATATTCTTTTTTTATTTTTTTATTTTTCATATTAAATCTCCTACTATTAATGATAACATAATTAAAATTTTTTTAAAACTATATTTTTTACATTGTAAATAAAATAATGATTTGATATACTATTTTTGGTGATTATTATGGATTTTTTAAAAAAATTTTGGGAGAATCCTTTACTAAAAAAATTAATTATTGGAACAGGAATCTTTTTATTAATTATAATTTTTTTAATGATGTTTGCTTCTTGTTCAAGTAAAGGAAGAGTATATTCTTATGATGAGATTGAGAAAATATTAATTCAAAAGACTAAGGCAGCTTATGGAAAAAGCAGTAACTTACCAAGTTTAAATCAAAAAATAGATATTAGTATTGAAGAATTAGTAAATAAAGGGTTAGTTAAAACAATGAGTGAATATACTCAGGATGAAACTACCAGTTGCTCTGCTAAGGTAACTATTTATAATAATAACGGATATTATTTATATGAACCAAATATAAATTGTGGTGAAAAATATAAAACTAGAACGTTACAAGATACTTTAATTAAGGATAGTTTAGTGGAAAGTGGCAATGGTTTATATAAGGTTGATAATGAATATGTATTTAAGGGTGACAACGTTAATAATTATATTAAATTAAATGATGTATTATATAGAATTATTTCTATTAATTCTGATGGTAGTGTTAGATTAATGGAAAATAAAAAGAATTCAGAAGATTCAATGACTTCTTGGGATGATAGATATAATACAGATAGACAATACAATTCAGGAATAAATAATTATTCTGCTAATGGTTTAGATAGTAGAATTAAAGATAAAATTCATAGTATTTACGAAAGTGATATTTATAGTGATGATGTTAAAGCATACTTTATTAATAAAGAAAGTTGTGTAGGCAAAAGAAGTGAAACCGAATTAGAAAATACGGGAATTTACGAATGTGCAGTAAAATCTGAGCCATATCCTATTTCAGCTTTAGCTTTATATGAATATTTAAGGGCTAGTTTAGATCCTAATTGCACAGGAATTGAAAATTCATCTTGTACAAATTACAATTATTTTACTAGTATTACAAATAGTTTTTGGACTTTAACTGCTGATAAAGATACATCATTTAGGGCTTATAAAATTACTGGTGGAACTATTATAAAAACAGATGCGAGTAATCCTGCATATTTATTAATTCTTATTAATATAAACGGAAATACGGTTATTAATTCTGAAGGTAATGGTTCCGTTGATAATCCTTACGTAATAAATATGGGTAAATAAAATAATTAAAAATCATTTCAACTTTAAGAAATGATTTTTTTGTACAAAAAAAGATTTAATTATATTTAATTAAACCTTTATCTACTTCCTCTAATGCTCTACCTAACTCTTTTTTATTATGATACTCATTTTCTGGAAGTTGGTAGTGTCCAGTTTCTTTCATCTGAATACTTCTTTTTGCTATGATATGTACTAACTTATATTTTGAATCAACATAATTTAGTATTTTATCAATTGACGGATATAGCATATTTTATCTCTCCTCTATGATATAAATATACTACATAATTTTGGATAAAAATATATTTTAGTAAATAAGTGTACACTTATTTTACAATATTAATTATCTGCATTTACAACTATCGTCATATACATTGCATATTTCATTTTCTTCTGAACAAGTGAAACATGGAGTGCATGTATGATGATAAATGTGATGATTAATTATTCTTGTATGAACTGGTTTAACATGTTTTACTTCATGACATATTTCACGATGGCACACTCTTTCACATGGACATTCATAAATTGGTACTTGCATTTGATCATTCATATATGGTGTATTCATCATTTGATCGTTCATCATAAAATCGTCAACACATCTTTTTTCTTTCATAAAAAAATACACTATCCTTTCTAGTGTATTTTATGTTTAATTTTAATTTAGGTTATTTTCTTTTAGATAAATATTTGCCTTTATATTTTTGTTTTTGTTTTTCTTGGTTGTTATATGCAGCTGTTGTTGCAGCTATTCCAAGTGCACTTGCTACCATCACGCCAACGCACTCATATATATGACTATCATCGCCTGTTTTTGGAACATTTGGTTTTCCTGGTTCTGTTGGAGTTGTAGGCTTTGTTGGTTTTGGTTCTGTTGGTGTATTTTCATATGTTTTCTTTGTTGTAACATCACAACCTTTATTAGTACAATGATATATTACTTCATATCCATTAGATGTAACTATTTTAGTTCCGCCGTCCCATTTATGTCCTGGGGCAGGTATTTCATAATGTCTTATTTCTTTAGTTCCACACTTTTCACAATAATATACTTCATCATAAGATCCACTTTCAGTACATGATGGTGTTTTTTGATTTATGACATCATCAGCTACAGATGGATAAACATGTTTACATTCTTCTGAGTTGCTACTATTATTTTTTGTTTCTTTATCATTATTGTTATTAATATTGTTGTTATTATTGTTGTCATTGTTGTTGTTATTGTTATTATTGTTATTATTGTTATTATTGTTATTGTTGTTGTTATTATTGTTATTATTGTTATTATTGTTATTATTATTATTGTTGTTGTTACTATCTGAATATCCAGGAACTAACTCGCTTATAGCACTGTCTATATCAACAGGAGTCATATCTACTTCATCAGCATAAGCTGTTATTTTTGGAGTTGTTAATAATACTCCTGCTAATGCGATGGCATATAATCTTCTTTTTAAATTTTTATTCATTTTTTAAAACCCTCTTTCTTGATTACGCTTGATATTATAGCATATATTCTGTAAAAATGCAAACGTTTTTTTGTTATTTATTTTTTCTTTTCTAAATATTTGCCTTTATATGGCTTATTTATTTTTATTTTTTTGATTTTTTTGATTTTGATTTTATTTAATTTTTTTATTTTGGTTGCGGCATAAATACTTGCACTAGCTACTCCTAATGAAGTTAATGCCACTTTTAAATTACTATTTGATTTGGAATGATTATCATTGTCGTCATTACTTTTAGAACTTTGATCTTGATTATTTTTTTGATTATGATTTTGCTCTTGATTTTGATTTATTGATTCAGTTGGTACATTATAATTCATGTGTTGAATAATTACTGCATCACAATCATTGTTTTGACATTTATTAACAATGTCATATCCATTTTCAGTATAATTTTCAATTATTGGATTACTCCAGTTATGTCCTAATGCTTCTATAGTTTTTGGTATTATTCTTTCTTCTCCACACTTAACACAGTAATATAATTCATCATAACTTCCATTTGTTGTACAAGTTGGATTTACAAATTTAATTATTTTATCAGGATCTTCCTCATATAAATGATAACATTTATCATTTGCTTCTGTATAATTTGGAACTAATTCACTAACTGCTTCATCTACATTAATTGTTTCTGAATCAATTTCTTCAGCATAAGCTTTCATTTTAGGACCAGTAAGTATAATTCCAGATAAAGCAATAGCGTATATTCTTCTTTTTAACTCTTTGTTCATAATTTTCCCCCTCAAATATGATTATATTATAGCATAAAAGCAAAATAAATGCAAACATTTTTTTGCTTTTTGTATTTGAAGTCTATTTTGATAATATTAATTTTATTATTTCATTTTCTAATTTTTGACGATATTTTTCTAAGTTATCACTATCATTTACTTTAAAAGGATTACCAAATTTAAGAGTTAAGTTGTTATTATAAAATTTATACTTCCCTGTTACTGCACACGGAACTATAAGTGCTCCAGTTTTAGAAGCTAATGAAACTGCACCAAATTTATTGGGTAAAACAATTGAACTATAATACTCTTCTTTTGATATTTTTTTATCTATATATAATTTTTTTATATATTCTTTAGGATTTAAAGCATTATTAATATATTCTTCTTTAGTAATTCTTTTTTCTTTTAATAATTTATCTAATAAAGTAATTTCAGAAATACATACCATATTTCTTTTTAATATTTTAAGAAACTTTTTATAACTTAAAGTATCTTTATAAAATTTATAAAGTTTTAAATTCAAATCTTTTTTACCTGATATTTGGTTTCTAGTTCCTTCAGGAAATAATCCAATAACGTAACCATTATTAAGTAATCTTATTGCTTCACCTTTGGCATTCTCATCATGGATTTCTCTATCGACTCTAATGCATCCAACTGTTTTAAAGAACCAACCAAATTTTCCTTCTAAATGTTCTTTTTTAGCCATATAGTGAATCATTCTATTAGTTGAAATAAGTGCTGTATTTTGATCAAATAAATGAATATGGTTAGAACAAATTATAACAGGACCTTCATTTGGAATTGCTTCTTTATTTATAATTGTAGGTCTATAGTATAATTTATATATTGGTTTTAAAATTGTTAATAATACTTTATATCCTATTTTGTGTGGCTCTTTCATTTTTTTTCTCATACTTTCTAGTACATTCCTCTTCAAGTTTTTTAAAGTTTACCTTTCCTATTAAAGTTTTTGGTACATTTTTAATATAATTGTAACGATAAGGCATTGAATATTTAGCAATGGATTTTTCACAGAATTTTTTAATATCATCTGTTAATTCGGCACTTTCATTATAATTATCTTTTAAAACAATATTGGCAATTGGAACTTGTTTTTTATATGGATGTGGTATTCCAACAACTACTACATCTTCTATTGCTGGATGTTCTCTAATTATTTTTTCCATAACTGATGGATAAACATTGTAACCATTAGTAACTATCATTCTTTTTAATCTTGATTTAAAGAAGATATAACCATCTTTATTGATGTAACCTAAATCGCCAGAATGTAAATATATTTTACCATCTTCATGCATTTTTAAAGTATTTTTAGTCTCTTCTTCTTCATTTAAATATCCTAGCATGACTGATGGACCATTTACACATATTTCTCCTACTTTATTATTTCTTAATTCTTTAGTTGTTCCTTCTTTACAAATAACGATATTCATATCTGCTAAGGCTTTACCAATACAGTTTTCTTTAAAGAAGAATCTTGGTGTTAATGAGCATGCAGCAGTTGATTCGGTTAACCCGTAGCCTAGTCTTATTTCGGCAATTGAACCGTGCGCTTTAAAATAATTATTTACTTTATCATTTAATTCTTTTGTTAAAATATCTCCTCCACAAATAGCATTTTTAACGGATTTTAAATAATCTGATTTATCTTCATTATGTGTTAATGCTTCAAACATAGCTGGCACACCTATTAAAAATGATGGTTTATATTTTTTTATTAATTTGGCAAAATCACTTTGTTTAAATCTTGGAACAAGTACACAACGAAGTCCATTTATTAAAGGTGTATGCACACTGACAGCAAGTCCAAAACCATGGAATATTGGTAAAATTACTAGAGTTGAATCTCCGGTTCTAGCACCTGTTTGGTTTGAGCATTGTTTAGCAACAGCATTAAATCCTAAATTAGATAGACGAACTCCTTTTGGTTTTCCAGTTGTCCCACCTGAATATAGAATAACTGCTTCATCCTCAGCTTTAACAGGATAAATATATTCTCCAAAATAAGATTCTCCTAAAGTCATAAATGATTTCCAAGATATTAAATCTTCACTATCAAATTTTAATCTTTCTTGTTTATTAATAAAATTAGTTATATCTGTATAAATATTTATTAAATTGCGATAAGTAAATGACATTCCTTCAGTTACACTGGAAATTATTATTTTCTTAGCACCCGCTTTGCGAGCAGCCTCAATTACTTTTTCGGCAAATAAATCAACTGTTAAAATATACTTACTTGATGCAGCATCGATGTAATATTCTATTTCATTTACACTGGCTAACGGATGAATCATAGATCCGACTGCTCCAATTAAGTTAACGGCGTAAAACATAATGATTGCTTCTGGCATATTAGGCATACAAATTGTTACTTTATCCTTTGGTTCAACACCAATCATTTTTAAACTTTTAGCACATTTATTAATAAGTTCATAAAATTTCTTATATGTAATGTTATTTCCATAGTATTCTAAAGCATAATTATAAGGATAATCCTTAACTATCTTTTCAACTTCATTAATCATTGAACCAGTTGGATATTCTAAATGATTGGTAGAGTCATCTCCCTTTTTTAATTCAACAGATTTTTCTTTATTAAATATTTTTTTTAAATAATTCATTTATTATCACTTGCTTTCTTAATTAAATCTATTACTTTATCCTCTAAAACTTTCGTCTCTTTTTCAATATCTTCAGTTTTGGGATAATATGCTTCACCAAATATTATTTTTAATTTCCCTCTTTTATACATTCCATTAATGGCAAAGGGAACTATTTTAGATTTTGCTCTAATTGACATTACTACAGCACCTTTTTTAAATGGCATAATTAAATCATTGGTGCGATTAATTGTTCCTTCGGGAAAAATGCCTACTAATTCTTCTTTATTTAATAAATCAACACATGTAGGAATAACTGATTTGTCATGAATACGACGATTTACAGGAATAATTCCAACAGCTTTAAAAAAGTATTTTTTTATTCCTTTCATTAATTCATCTTTAGCAACGTATCTTACTGGTCTTTTGGTTCCCATACCTACTGAAATAAAATCTAGATTATTAGTATGAGTACCTGCTAATATACATCTTCCTTCTTTAGGAATATATTCTTTGTTAATAACTTCTGGTTTATAAACAATTTTAAATAATACATAGACTAGTGGTCTTAATATTTTATATAACATCATCTTATTCATCACATAAAGTATTTTATCACATTTTATTTAAATATAAAAGGACAACTACGTGTCCTTAAGAGCTTAGATATTTTAGGGTAAAACATAAATAAAGAAAGGTTAGAAAGAAGAAAGATTATTATCATAAACTCTAATATATGGTATTCGAAATAAATTTATTTGAGTATTATGATGGCCTATTTATTTTTTAATAAATCACGAATTTCTTCTAAAAGAAGTATTTGTTCATCTTTTTTTGGTGTTTCTTCATTTTTAACTTCTTCTTTTTTCTTTCTTTGGAAACTATTTATTAATTTGATTACAACAAATATACACCACGCAACAATTAAGAAATCGATTACAGTTTGAATAAAGTTTCCATAGTTAATAGTGGCATCGTTAAATTTAATAGATAAACTGGTAAAGTTAATACCACCAATAATAATTCCTACTAAAGGCATAATTATATCATTAACTAAAGATGAAACTATTTTACTAAAAGCTCCACCTATAACAACACCTACTGCTAAATCAACTACATTACCACGAGAAATAAATTCTTTAAATTCTTTGATAAATTTTTTATTTGATTTAGCTAATTTTTCTGTTGCTTTTCTAATGTCTTTTTCCATTACTTTATTTTTCCTTCCCATAAGCCGTGTTTATTGCATAAAGCATAAACTTTAATTTCTTCGCTATAAGGGAAAGCAAAAGCGATTTCATCTTCTGGAGTAAAGTTATATTCAATTACTTCATTTTCTCTTATTATAAATATATTTTTTATATAATGATTTTCTTCCATTACATGATCCATGGTGATATATAAAGTTCTATCTTTTTTTACTAGGTTTGGTACGTGGCTATTATTATCTTCATATTGGGGAGTTAATGTTTTCATATCTTCTCCACAACAAGATATTGTGTTTGAATCATTTAAAACTCTTATTGTACTGCCACAATTTTCACATTTTTTGATTATTAAATTTTCTATTTTAATCATTCCTTTCTGTTTTATTGTAACACTTTTAAAATAAATATGGTATACTTTAATGGTAATTAAGTCCTCGTAGCTCAAGCAGGATAGAGCAATCCCCTCCTAAGGGATAGGTTGGCAGTTCGATTCTGCCCGGGGACACCATTATTAATGTATTAATTACATAATAAAAAAAGAAACGTTATTTAAATAATAGTCCATTTCTTTTAATGTTTAAACACTCAACTAGAGTGTTATTTTTTATTAGTAATGTAATTTAAGAATGTTTTTCATAACTTTGATTGTTATTGTCATAAATGTCAGTTATTTCAATGTATAACGCTTGTCTTCCCATTGAATCATAACTTTTATTAAATTTCTTTCTTGATACTTTAATTGTTTTTTCATTTTTTAAGGGATCATTAATGTAATAATAGTTTTTATCCATACCAACTATTACTACAACATGGGCATTTTTAGGATAAGTATAGGTTTTTGATTTATCATAACTAAACCATTCATAAATATCTTTTGCTTCACTATAATCAGTTGTTGTCCATACTAAGACAGAATTACCATTTTGAACATATTCTTCTAAAGGTAATTTATCATCAGAAGTATAAACATGACCTACTGTTCCTTCGGGAAGTTTATTTTTAAAAATGGTATACAATGAATTTTTTATTACTGGTAAAAATGTTCCCCATCCTCTAGAAGAATCGCTAGGATCTCCAGCATAATATATACTAGGATCTGGGCCATATCTAAGACCATCTTTTTCATAAACTTCTTCCTTTGGTAAATAACTATCAACATATTCTTTCATGTCAATATCAATACCGTAATGTTTTAATAGCATTGTGGCACTAGCTACTTCACAACCATTAGGATAATCAGGATTTTGCTGTACTAATGGAAAATTGTTAATAACAAAACTATATTTTAAACTACTATAATATTTATTTAATATGTTTTCATAATCATAAAAGCTATAATTGTTATTTTTTTTTGAAAGTATTAATTGATTAGTATAATAATCATCTTTTAATGAGGGGATTATAGCTTGTTTTAATTTATCTTTTTCTCTTGAATATAATCTAAACCATATATAATTATTAGATATTACTCCTATAATTATTAAAAAAAGTATTAAAATTTTATATTTCTTTTTCATATACATCACAATTTGATTATAGCAAAGAATTAAGATTAATAGTTACAAATATAAGAAATTATACACTTCAATATTTATAATTTGTCAATTTTTTAATTTTAATATTTCTTATTTCATTATTAACATACATTTTTTCTTCATTTTGTTTAGGATAATTTATATATGATTGATCTTTTCTATATTTATTATTTGATAAATTTGTTTCTGCAATATTAGATTTTAAAAATTCTATTTCTTTTTGTAATATATTTATTTTTTTGTTAGAATTTTTTAATTCAGTTAAAATATTATTTTTAACTTTAAAATTATATATAAATGTTTTCTCAGAGATATTTAAAAATGATAAATAAATTAAAATACCAATATTTAAGATTATTTCTGCAGAAATGGTTCCTAAACCATTATATATACTAATATAAAGTAATTTTGATAAAGGTATTAAACTTAAAGTACTAACAAATATTTTAAAGTAAATATTCCATTTAAATTCCTTTAATTTTTCTTTAAGCATATCATTTTCAAAGATAATATGTATTAATGATTTTTCTTTTTGATTTAAATTATTTTGTAATTCAGATATTTTATTTGAATATTGATTATTCATAATTATTCTCCTATTCATTGCTTATTCTAACATATTAATATATTTAACTACAACTTTATAAATTTAAATTAATTGGTGATTTTATTAATTTTAATTTATAATAATGCTTAAGGAGGAAATTTATGAATACTAATATATTGTTTCATGTTCCACATTCTTCTCTCAATATTCCTAAAAAATTTTGGAAAGTTTGTATTAAAGATAATGATTACATTTCTAAAAGTAATATATTTATGTGTGATTACTTAATCGATAGATTGTTACCCGATAAATGTCATAAGGTACTATTTAAATATTCACGATTATTTTGTGATGTTGAAAAGTTTAAAAAAGATTCATTGGAATCAATGTCTAGTAAAGGGATGGGATTTGTATATACGAATGATTGTAATGGAAAAATCACAAATATTGATAGAAAATATAAAAAAATTATTGCTAAATCCTATTATGATAAACATCATAATAAACTAAATAAAGCAACTATTAATATCTTAAAAAAATATGACAAATGTATTTTAATTGATTTACATAGTTTTTCAGATCAAATGGTTAATATTTTATTTGATGCTAATGATACTCCGGATATTTGTATAGGTACTGATAATTTTTTCACGAGTAAGGAACTTGCTAATTTTACTATGAACTTTTTTAAAGAATTTGGATATAATGTTAAATTTAATTACCCATATGCTGGAACAATGGTTTCAAATTGTTGTATTAATAAAAAAAATATACATTTAGATTCAATAATGTTAGAAATAAATAAAAGGATTTATTTAAATAATGAAAAACAATTCGAGAAATTGAAAGATTGTATTAATAAATATTATAAATATCTTTCTCAGTTGAATAATAGATAATAAATTTATATAATTATGTTAGAGGTGTTTAGAGATTATGGAAGAATTTGTAAAGGAAGTTTATTCTAAGGCATTGCTTGTAATAGGAATAATAATATGTCTACTTGGAATATTAATTGGAGGATTATTTTACTGGGCTTTAAGTAATCAAGATGCAGTTTATTTAGATAGAGTTACAGAAGAATTAACTTATGCTAAGGTCGATGTTGATTTACTTGATGATTATTTTGCTACTCAAAAGGAAGACACTAAAGTTTTAAAATATTATTTGGCTTATGATAATCAAAAGAAACCTTATGTTGTAGTATTAAATGATACACATTTAAATTTCTTAAAAGATATTCAAGACTATTCTTTGGGATTAACAGATATTAAGCCAGAAACATTAACTATTTATGGACAAGCTAAAAAAATAGAAGATAAAGCTTATGAATTATTAAAAGATTATTTAAGTGATGATGAATATACTTATACAGTGGATCAAGTTAAAAATGCGGTTGGTGATTATTATTTAGATACGTATTACAATCCAGATGAAGATATTAATTTTATGTTTGTCTTTAGCGGAATAATTGTTATAGTTGGTTTAGTACTTATAATTATTTATGTAGTTAAACTTAATAAGAGTAAAAAATTATTTGAAAAATATAGTGATAAGATAGAAAAAGTTTTAAATGATGTAGATAACGGCAAAGGTATTCATAATAAAATATGTAAGGTATTCTTAAGTAATGATTATATTGTGGGTTATGATACAGGATTATCTGTTATTGAAGTTAAAGATTTATTATGGGTATATCAATTTGTAATGAGACAAAATGGAATTGTTACAAATAAGATACTATATGGTGTTAATAAATTAGGTAAAAGTATTACAATTACTAATGTTAGTCCAATAATTCGTAAACAAAATAAAGCATTAGAAGAATTATATCAAGATATGATGAATATGTATCCGGATATATTATATGGATATAGTAAAGAAAACAAAGATAAAGTTAAGGAATTAACTAGAAAGAAATAGTTATTAGGAGATATTAATTTATCTTCTTTTTTGTTGAATTTATATATTGTTATTTTAATATATAATATGTATTTTTTCCATTATCACCTTTAATTAGTTCTATCTTTAATTTAATTAGTTCTACTCCAGTTGGTTCATTTAATTTATTATTATGCATTTAATATTCTCTTTTTAAATTGATTTTATAATATCATAATTGTTCAAAAAACATAGTATATACTTATTAGGTAAATTAATCTTACAAATAAACGAATATTCATAATTTATTCTTGATTGTCATATATTTATGTGTTATTTTATTTTTTAGGAACATTTAATTGTTTAGGTGATTACCTCTACTCTTGTATTAGAAAGAGGTGGTTAATGTGAATAAAAAATTATTATATTTTATAATATTTAATTTATTTATAATTATTTTTATTTTATTCTACATCATTATTAAAATGAATGTGTTAAAATAAAAACACCATAAACACGGGGTTTTGGTGATATAACTTATTATAGGTAATCACTTAACATTCCAAAATTAAGTGTTCCTTTTTATTTTATGTAAGTCTTGCTTACATATTTATTATAGCAAATTATATTTTGAATTTCAATTACGAAATTAACGAATTTTCAACTTTAAATTTAGAAGTAAAGAAGAAGATAGTTTTTTAGGCTATCTTTTTATATAAAATTACTAAATCTAGTATATTCTTCTTTTAAGTATTTAACTACACTATTAATATTCTTTTTAAAGATAATAATATCTATTAAAGATGAAATACTTGAAACAACAATTATAATTCCTAAACTAATTGTAATAGCACTTACGCTTTCTACTGGGTTAATTAATAAGATAACACCACATATTACAGTAATAATATTAGTTATTAATGATAGGATAAAATATGGTTCATCTTTCATGTAAATATCTAATCTAATTTTAAAGATACCTGATATTAAGAACCAAAGTCCTAAGAATATTGGTAGTATTACTTTTAAAGTAATTGGATTTAAAATTATTAAGATACCAATTAATGTTAAAAGAATTGCATATAGAAATACATTAATAAAAATATTTTTTGTTTTAGAATCAATAATAAATAGATAAATACCTGATACTATAAGAGATGCTCCAATTAGATAAGATATAATATTAAAAGATATATCTGGTTTAACTATTAAGATACCTCCTACTAATAAGAATACGATTGTAAGTATTATTCCTGAATTTAAATACTTGTTTAATTTGTTTAACATTTTTTACCTCTTTCTTTTTTATTTGAACAAGTTTTTAATTCTTGTCCATAGATTTGTTTTAGATGATTCCTCAGTTATGTTTGTTTTTTCTTCCTGTTTTTCTTTACCATCTAACACTATTATAAACTTAGTTTCATCATTTATGCTAGTACTTTTTGATGCATATGATGTATAGTTGTCAGCTAGTTTACTTAATGCTTCTACTCTAGCTTTTGATGAAGCAATAGGTCCATTAACTAATGCTGATATTTCTTCAATACCTTCTTTGTTAAATGTTGTAATTCCAGTTGATAATGTGTTCATATTTGAATCGATGTAATCAATGTTTGTATATAATGTATTTAGTGATGAAGTAAATGATTTAATTGATTCATTTTTAACTTGATTAGATAAGGTTGGAGCTAAAGTATTAACAATTGATTCAGCAGTACTTATAGCTGTTTCTTCAGCAACTGTTGATGCTACACTTTTAGAAACGTTTTCAGCAATATAATTAGTTGTGTTTGTAGTAAGTGATGTTATTTCTTGTTTTAAAGTTAAAGCAAATGCATTTATTTTGTCGATATCATAATTATTTTGAGCTAGATATATGCAAGATTCCATGTTACCACTTACACATAACATATAATTATTTAAAGCGTCTTCACTACCTAAATAAGATAATAATATTTTTGATATAGTTTTAGTTGCTAAGTCAGTAACATAAGTATCATTTGAATTTTTTAAATTTTCTTCTACTTTAATCCAAGCACTTTCACTTAATTTCTTTTTATAATCATTAGTAAAAGTATTTTGAACAGTTTGCATAGTTTGAGTTCTAATACCAGCAATAGTATTTTCATCTAAAGCATCTTCATTATTATTTTTTAAATTAGTAATTGATGATGATAAAGAATTTTTTAATTTATTAATTCCTTTAGATAGGTCACTAGCGCCATTATCAATTTTATTCATATTAGTTTGTAATTCATCTACTTTAGAATTTAATCCATCTAATTTATTAAAAACAGATAAGTCTGCATCAGCAAGTAATTTATTAGTTGCAACAAAGTACATTGTTGGTAATTTAAAGTTATCAGTTTCATAGGATAGAGTTAATGTATTTAAAGTAGATAGTTCATTTATATTTAAACTTCTATTTAAGTATGGTGAAGAGATACCAACAACCATATTTTTATTTCCACTAGCAACTACTTTACCATTATTAATTTTAATATTTGTAACATTACTATCTAGCATAGTTCCCATAGTTACTAAAAATGGTGTATACATAGTTTCTTGTTTACCATTAACTAAAGCATTATGTTTTTCATTATTAGTAAAATTAATTACTATTTTTATTTTACCTGATTTACCTAAGATATTATCTAAAGATTCTTCTTTTCCATCTAGATAATATTTAATGTTAATTCCTATTGGTAAAGATTTTTTACTTGTTCCTTGATAGAATACATCTTTTCCAAAGGCGTTAATTGTTATATTTTTATTTAATTTAGTTATTTCATCGTTTGATGAGATATTTAAAATATCTTCTAATTCAGTATAATCTTCGATGGTATCTAATTTTTTAGTATTTTTTATTTGTTCATTAACAGTTGTGCTAATAACATTACCATTTTCATCTATTTTAGAATAAACAGTTTCATTTTTAGTATTGGCAAAAACACATAAGGGGCTTAGCATAACAGCTGTTAATACGGCTAAATTTAATTTTTTCATTTTATTTCCTTTCATATTAGTTTTATTTATTATGTTATCAAATATAAGTAGAATCGATGGTAAGATAGTTAAAACGAATAACATACTTATTAGGGCTCCTCTACTTATTAAGTTACATATTGAACCAATCATTTCAATTTTAGAATATATTCCTACTCCAAAGGTGGCAGCAAAGAAACAAGCAGCACTTACTAGAACAGAGTGTCCACAGTAATTTAAGGTATTTATCATACATTCTTTTTTACTCTTATTAGTTTTACGATTATTTACATATGTCGTTGTTATTAAAATAGCATAATCAATTGTTGCGCCTAATTGGATTGTTCCTAAAACGATGGGAGCAATAAATGGTAGAACACTTCCTGTAAAGTATGAAATGCTCATGTTAGCAAAAATAGCTCCTTCAATAACAATTATTAGTAAGAATGGTAAGGAGAAATTCTTTAATATAATAAATAGGATTAAGAAAATACATATGATTGATGAATAGTTAACATTTTTAAAGTCAGTATCACAAATGGTTACTAAGTCTTTCATTAAGGCTCCTTCTCCAGCAACTATTCCATTTTGATCATATTTCTTAACTATTTTATTTATTTCTTCGATTTGATTATTTAATTCATTAGTTGCAACATCATATTTAGAATTTATTAAGATTAAGTTATATTTATCACTATCAAATAAGTTAATCATATTATCTGATAAGCCGTATTCTGCTAATTTGGTTGTTGATAAAGTTAAGTCAATTCCTTTTAATGATGATAATTCATTGGTTAGATTTGTTAAGTCATCTATTTTTAGATTTTTATCTACTAAGATGATTTGAGGACTAACTATATTATATTTTTCTTTTAATAATTCATTTGTTTTAACACTTTCTAAATAACTTGGAAGTGATCTATCTAACTTATAATATACTTCTACTTTATTATTAGCTAAATAAAGAGGTATTAAAAGAATAATGAATATTACAAAGAATGCTTTGTTGTTGTTTACTATAAATGTATTTATTTTATTAAAGTTTGTCATTAATTTTTTATGTTTTGTTTTTGTTACTTGTTTATCAAAGAATAATAATAAACTTGGGAAGATAGTAAGTACTGAGACAATTCCTAGTAATACACCTTTAGCCATAACTATTCCAAGGTCAGTACCTAATGTTAATTTCATTGTACATAGCACTAGGAAACCAGCAATTGTTGTTAAGGATGAACCTACTACTGATGTAAATGTTTCAGAGATAGCTTCTTCCATAGCCTCTTCTTTATTCATTTTTTCTTTTTTATCTTCATAAGCATGATATAAGAATATTGAGTAGTCGGTTGTTACACCTAATTGTAAAACAGCAACTAAAGCTTTGGTTATATATGAGATATCTCCTAAAAATATGTTAGTACCAAAGTTGAACATAATAGCCATTCCTATGTTAGTTAGTAAAAGAATTGGTACAACATATGAATCTAGAGATAACTCAAGAACTATTAAGCAAAGAGCAACAGCAATTATTACATAAATAGTTATTTCTTCATTAGATAAGTTCATTGTATCTAAGACCATTGAACTCATACCACCTTGCATTAATTTATGATCTGTGATGTTTCTTATTTCTTCTACGGCATTAATGGTTCTTTCATCACTTGTTGAATACTTGAAGGTTATAAACATTAGGTCGGTATTATCTTGATGAATTTTATCTTTAATTTCTGATGGTAAAACATCAATTGGTATATTAGTTCCTAATACATCATAGATACTTAAAACTTCATTTACTCCTTCAACTTTAGTAATTTTATTTTTTAAATTTAATATTTCTTTGGGAGATAAGTTTTCAGCAGCTACTATGGAATAAGAACCCATATTAAATTCGTCAGTTAAAATATCTTGTCCTTTAATAGTATCTATTTCACTTGGTAAGTAAACTAAGATGTTGTAATTAATTGTTGTTAGTTTCATACCAATAAATGATAGAACTAAAAGGATACATGATATAATTAATACTTTTGTTTTATTATTAATTATAAATTTACTTATTTTTTTCATTTTCCCTCCACTTAATAATAATATACTTATGAAACTAAATTAACACCAACATGTTAATATTTTTGTATGATAAACGACATATTTATGAATATGTATTAATAAATAATAGACTTATGTTGTCTTACTTTTAATTTTTAATAAACTGATGTATCATTAAATTGGTGATTTAAATGGAAAAGAAAGAAGATTTAAGAATTACTAAGACTAAAAAGTTATTATATGAAGCTTTATTAAAGGAAATGGAAACTAAGGCGTTTGAAGATATAAAGGTAAACGATTTATGTACTATAAGTATGATTAATAGATCAACATTCTATTCTCATTATAATGATAAGTATGATTTGTTTGTTGATTTACTTAATACTTTAAAAAATGAATTATTTGATAAATTAGATGAAAATAAATTTATTGTTAGTACTAAAGAATATTATATGGAACTAATTAGACTATTACTAGATCACTTAGAAGAACATAAAAAAATCTATTACTCAATAATTTTAAGTAATAGAAATAGTTTAGTTATTGATATTATTTTAGATACGACTATTAAAGATATTAATAGGAGATTAAATATTAGTAATATTGATAGAAAGAGTGTTCCATCTGATGTTATTATCAATTTTTATTTAGGTGCTGTTTCAATGGTTGGGCTTAATTATTTAAAGAGTGATAATAAATATAGTAAACAAGATATTATTAATTATTTGAGTGTGCTTATTCCGGATAATATTTAAAAAAGGAAGATGAGTTAATTTTATCTTCCTTTTATTGTGTCTAAATTATCTTAATTTGAACAATAACTCAAAAAAGTCATTAGAATTTTGATTTTTTTGGAGTTAACTATTAATTTTAAGATTTTTGTTTATTTTTAATTTGCATTATTCTATTGTATATGGAGCACTTTCTGTTCCTGTTCCTCCAGCTATCACGACATCAGATTTTAAGAAAAGGGCTGGACGCACACCATGATTGCCGTACGTACGGAAGCCGCCTACACTCCAGCCCGAATCGACAAGGAACACACTATATGCATAATTAGAACCAGGGGACAATGTCCATTGCATTGCACTATTAAATAACCAGTTTCCATTTTTACAATTAGATGAACTTAATTCACTTCTACATGTTGTATCCGTTGAGGCATAGCCATAATCACTTGGATACATTAATGCTATTTTTCCATCCCATGTATTTTTTCTTGTTATTCCGTCTGATGGATTACTTATATGTAATGTTCCTCTTTCTGCATTATACATATTTAATACACTAACTGAATCTGTATTATAACCACCTAGATTCCATCTTACTTTTGCTACTTTATCTATTGATGAAGACTTTATATTGTTATTATAATTATAAGTTTCGTTTTTAGCATTATTATAGTCATTATACCAATAAGTTGTTCCACTTGTTAGATTTGATAAATAACCTTCAGCAATATCACTTCGACAATATGCTTTGCTTCCACTACCATCACAATTTAATTCATACATTAAATCTGCTTGACTCCATTCATTAACACCATATCCACTATTTGTTGATGATTCGGAACTATCCCATGAATAATCACCTAGTGAATCATTTCTTACTATTTTTACTAAAGATTCTGTTTTTTCATTTTCTTGTTCATCTATAGTTGTTATATTATTAAATACTCCAATTATTCTCCATATTTCATTATTAAATTTTAGATAGTTTTTTGGGTTTGCTCCAACATATCTTAAGTTTTCATCTTTTGTTTTGTCTTTTTCTAATCCATTTGTTCCGGACTCATATTGATACATTAAATCTATTTTTTTTAAAAGTGTTGGAGTATATTTTAATGAATTATCACTTTCTACTGAAATAGAAGCATTTAATACTAATTGTCCATCGGGATTTTGTAATTTATCTGATTCTGGAAAGTAAAAGTTTATTCTATAATTTAGTGTTCCAGTGGAATTTGCGGGAATAGATATTTCTTTTAATATTGATTTGCCATATGTAATTGTTGGGAAAATAGTTTGTCCTTGAACAAGAGTCGAATGATCTGTTCCACTATAAATATCATAATAAAGTACTCCATCATTTTCGGTGTTTGTAAATGTACTATAGTCAATTACTGTTTTTAAATAAACTTTATATTCCTCACTTGAAGTGTTTTTATAGGTTAAAGTAATATCTTTATATGCTATAATATCATTTCCAGGTAAGGCATCAGTTATATTAATACTATTGGAATAAGCATATGTTGCTGATATTTCTGCTCCACCGATATTCATAGTGGACTCTGTTTCACCGCCAGTTTTTAAATCAAAATAAGCATATGTCATACCTAAAATTAACATAGTTAAAAACACAAAAGATATTATTAATAAAATGATATTTCTATTCTTTTTTATAAAATTAAATATAGTTTTCAATTACTATCACCTTCTTTTAAATTATACATTAATATTAAAATACTTTCAATTTATAATTCAGCAATATATTCTAATAATTTTAAGAACATAGTAATATATTTAGGATGTAGTCCTTTTCTTCTTAGTTTTCTAATATTAATTCTTTTCCTTTTAATATCTTCTTCACTAAATAAGATGCTTGCTACTATTTCTTTTAAATCTGTTGTTATTTGTAAATCACTTAAGATAGAATCTAAGTCTTCATTAATAATTCTTTCGGCTTCTATTTCAATGTCTTTACCTTTACAATTTATTGATAATTGAGTATTTGTTGGAACATTTTGGACACATACGATAAGATCTGTATCTTCAATATAATATTCAAAATTAGTAATTTTATCTTGTCCGATATAAACTATTACATCACTTGGTTTACGAACATCTCTAAATCTTATTTTGTAATTTCTTGTTGGCGTTATTACATTTGGTGTACCTGTTGTTGGTCTAATAATGACAGTAAAATTATTTTGTTGGTAGTTATAATCAATGTCTGTTATTAAGTAAGCTCCTTTTTGATATTCTAGGGTATATCCATCATCTTCATATAACTTATAAGTATTAGATTGTCCTGGGAAAATATGAATTTCTAATTCTTTAGGTGAATTAGTATCATTTAAATTGTTTTCATCTAATATCGCTAGAGGTATTATTGTTCCTCTTTTAGCAAATACGGGATAGTCTTCGTCTTTATAGAATGTTACATATCTTTTTCCACCCATAAATTTTTTGCCTGTTTTAAAATCATACCAGATACCATTAGGTAAGAAAATTCTTTGAACTGTTCTATTCATAATAATGTTCTTTTTAGTTGTAATAGGACAAATAAATAATTCACTGCCAAAATAATATTCGTTTTTATAATCAGGTTCATCATATATTTCAGGATAACGATAATAGATTGGTTGGATTAAAGGTAAACCGGTTTGACTATATTTATAACTTTCAGTATAGATATAAGGTATTAGACGATGTCTTAATTTTAAATAATCTTTTACAACAAGATATGTTTTAACATCCCAAAGCCATGGTTCTCTTTTATAGTAGTGAGATGTATCTGAAGAAAGTCTTAAAATAGGAGAATATGTTCCAAGTTCAACAAATCTTAAGTATAGTTCTGGATCTTCTATTCCTAATTTATATCCACCAATGTCATGAGACCAAAAACTGATACCTATATTAGAAGCTTTGGAATTAAATTCAGGAATTAGATTTAAATTTTTCCAACTTACTATAGTTTCACCACTATAAAGTATAGGATATTTATGGGCTGCTATTAAACCATTACGTGATAGAATTAATGATCTTTTGTTATAAAATCTTTTAAAGTCATCGGTGTGATAGCGATTTAATGTTCTTATTATTAATGGATTTTTAGGGTTGTTATAATCAATCCAAAAGAAATCGGCACCAATATCATATAATGGTTTTATTAATTCATCAAAATAAGCATTTAACATGTCAGGATTAAATACATTAAAGGGAATTATTCCTTCTTCATCATAAAGTGATTCTTTTTTAAATCTTGAATAGGCAATTTCTTCTGGTGATATTCCATCCATTGGATTAATATTTAAACCTATATGGATATTATTTTTATGTAAAGTGTCTATTAATTCTTTGGGATTATTTATTAAATCATAATTAAATGTAAAGCCAGATGATGTTCCTTCATATTTAATATGCCAATCTTTATTTAAAACAATAGTAGATAATGGAATATCATGTAGTTTAAAGTTATCGATTAATTTTAATAATTCTTCATCTTTGTAGGGAACATTTTTACTCCACCAATTACCTAAAGCATATCTAGGAATTAATGGTGGCTTACCAGTTAATTTAAAGTAATCTCTTAAGCAATAACCAAAATCTTTACGATATAAAAATACGTATGTATCAATTCTTTCATCTTCTCTTTTTACTAAGGATCCATCATCATTTAGTATAAGAGATTTACTATCATCGATAGAAACAAATCCATCGGTAGAATATAATCCTTTTTCATATTTTACTGTTCCATCTACATCATCTAAAGAATAAGATGTTCCATTAAAGTTTCTAGCTTCTGCGCAACCAAAAAACCAAATTTTATCGCTATTGTTTAATGTTATTCGTAAATTAATATCAGGAGCTAACTTTGTACCATAAAATGGTTTTTCTTTTTGATATTCTAATTTAAAATAGTTAGTTGATATTGTTAAGTATTCTTTTTCATTTTTAATAAAAAATTTAGGACTATTAAATCTACGACATGTTACTAATTCAGTTGGTCTATCTTCAAATTTACCTTCTTTTGAATATTCAAGTCTAACTAAAACTTCACTTAAAATAGTAATACGATAATTTTTACCTGTAATCATTACATCATCAAATGAACGTGCTTCTTCATAATTTCTTATTAAAAAATGGTCTTTTAATCTTGTCATGGCAACCTCTCTATTCTTTTTTATAATATCATAAATGAATTAATTTGACAATTGGAATAATTATGTTATAATAATGAGTGATTTGAGGCAGGTATATGCTTATATTTAATTGTTTATTTGAAATAACTTTAGTAACTTAAACTGCCTAAGGGAAAAAGATAATAAACTGTTAGATAGTTAATAAGCATAAATAACTCTTATCAAATATATAGAAAGGAGAAATAAATATGTCAAGATATACTGGTCCTGTTTATAAAAAATCTCGTAGATTAGGATTTTCTGTTTTAGAAAATGGTAAGGAACTTGCTAAAAGACCTTATGCTCCTGGAATTCATGGAACAAGTAGAAGAAAAAAATCTAGTGAATATGGAATCCAATTAGAAGAAAAACAAAAATTAAGATTTATGTATGGATTAAGTGAAAAACAATTTGCTCGTACTTTTGAAAGAGCTGGTAAGATGAGTGGTATTCATGGTGAAAATTTACTTAAATTACTTGAAAGTAGATTAGATAATATTGTTTACCGTATGGGTCTTGCTAACACAAGAAGAGGTGCTAGACAACTTGTTAATCATGGCCATATTACTGTAAATGGAAAGAGTGTTAATATTCCTTCTTATACAGTTAAACCTGGTGATGTAATTAGTGTTAAGGAAAAATCTTTAAATCATCCAGCAATGAAACAAGCTTTAGAAAATGTTGTTGCTAGAGCTAAATTTGTTGAATTCGATGCTAATAAGATGACTGGAACTTATGTTAGATATCCAGAAAGAAGTGAACTTAACGCTGATGTTAATGAATCATTAGTAGTTGAATTCTATAACAGATAGTAGGAACGAAGAAATTCGTTCTTTTTTATTTTATTTTTTATTTTTATATGCTACTCTATTTGTAAGGGTGGTTAATAATGGATAAAAAAGATATAGATATAATTAATAATATTTTTGATATTGATAAAAAAATATATAATGTATATGTTAAATTAGGTGAGCTGGAAGAAAATGAAAATGTTGATTTATATAACAAATATAAATTAATGCTTAAAATTTTAATTTCTAGTGAAAATAATTTATTTGATTCTTTTGGTAATAGTTATGAGCGCTTAAGTGGATTACTTGAATATATCGGCTCTCTTACTGCACCTGACTTTGCATCTAGTCCAATTTATGCGATATGTGATTATGATAATGCAAAGTACTTAAGTTATTATAGAATGTATGAAAAAATTAAAATGATATTAATGAATGATAATCAGTTTGTTTCTGACAATCTAGATACTGACTTAAAAATATTTGAATCTAATAAAGAAGAAAGTTTAAATTATATTAAAATTATGAATTATAATTTAGCTCGTGAATATCGTAGAATGAATATGTTATTTTTGAATGAATGTGATGATTTAAGAGTTGTTAAGAGAAAATATTTATATTCTTTTGTATCTCCATTAATTGAAGATGAAATGTTAAATAATGATTTTGTTATAAATAATTGTTCTTTTTGGGATAACCTTAAAACAAATTCTAAATACAATATTTTTGAAAATTATATTTTTTCTAAAACTGGATTGGAGAACACGAAAATTGATTTAGAAAATTTATTAGATTTTGCACTAATTGAAGATTTTAGCATACTTGATGATGAATATTCTGAAAGTATGATTGATTTTAATTCAATAGTTTGTTCTTTTAAAGCCGGTTTATTGTTTTTAAGTGATGAGGATATCATTGAGCTTAAAAAATGGGTTGAATTTTATAGCGATGAAATCTTAGATAATGATGATGTTAAAGACATTAATGATTTAAAAAAATTAGAAAATATTGATGAAGGAATGCTTAGTAAGATTGATAGATTAGATGATATATGTGATTATATTGAACATATTTTAAGTCATATTGATGATTATAGAAAAATTGCTAATAAGGATGGCAATGGTAAAATTTATAGATTAGATTAAAGTTATGTGAGGTATATTTATTTTGCTTAATACTTGATTTTAAATTAATTATGAAAAAACTACTTTCAATTTAATTTGATAGTAGTTTTTATGTTGTATCTAAAAATTCAGGTTTATTAACTAGTTCCCTTTAACGATGAAATCTATATTTGATTAAGAATTGTTAATTTAAAATATTTAATAGGAATAATTCTTTTTACATCACATTTTTACCAGTAAACACATTGTATATGTCATTATATTTATAAGCAAGCTTAGCATATTTTGAGTCTGGAATGAGTATTTTTAAATCAACTAATTGATCAATTAGAGTGGAAACTGTATTTCGTGATACTCCAGATTCCTCCTCTATTTCTTTTTTAGTAAAAACAATTTGGTGTAATATTGCTGGCATTATTCTAAAAACGGCATTACTATTTAATTTCCTTACTTTTTCTAAATCTTGAGAATATATCTTTTTAATTCTATTTATTTTTGCAATATAATTGTTACATTGTTCAATTATGCATTGCAAAAAAAATTTAATAAAACCTAACATATTACCATTTCTACTTTCATTTAAAAATTTTTGATAACTTGGTTTATAAAGTTCTATTACTTCCGATAAAAACAATATCGGTTCATCATCTGTTAAATGTGCTAATTGTATTGGTATTAATGCTCTTCCAAGGCGGCCATTTCCGTCTCTATATGCATGAATTGTTTCAAATTGTGAATGTGAAATTGCTATGTTAACAAATAAAGGATCTATAAACTTATCATTCATATAATTGTATAAATTATCTAATAATAAAGGAACTTCTTCTGGAATAGGTGGAATAAATGTTGCTTCCTCTATAGAGCACCCTTTTGGACCTAGCCAATTTTGGATTGTACGTATTTTTCCTGGCTCTTTTTCATTTCCTCTTACGCTATTTAATAATATCTTGTGAATATCGTTGACAAAAAGTAGATTTATATCATTGTTTTTAATATATTCTTTAGAATAGGAAATAACTTTTTTTAAATTTTCTATTTCGCTTTTATCATCATTGTTTTCCATGTATTTTAAAAAATACATTTCATCTTGAGAAATTTGTGTTCCTTCAATTTGAGTTGATTTTAGGCTTTCACTTAATATTATTGAATCTAAAAAATATTTTGAATCAAACTCAATATTTTTTATTAGTGATTTGTATTCACCATAAACTTCATTTGCTTCAGCTAGCAGTTTCAATAAATCTTTATCAATATTATATTCAATTGGAAGTTTTTTTACTTTTATTGCTTCCATATCCATCACCTAAGATTATTATATAATATTTTATTATAATATTAAACATAAAATGCACATTTTTTTAAGATTATTGTGCATTTTTACTTTTTTTAATGACATTATTACCAATTATTGTGCATTTTTTATTTTCAATTTTCAAATTAATTTAAAATGAACGATAATACGATACACTAGATTGTTGTAATATTTTTATATTTATTTTAGGATGATTAAAGAATAAACAATAAGATATATGATGATAGAGATTTGATTAAATCTAATGCTTGCTTATTTATCATCATTATTAGAACAATATGGATTAGCTCAAAAAAATAGTAACAAAGGTCCAAAAAAATGATAAAAATAAACTACTTTCAATTTAAATTGCAAGTAGTTTTTATATTACCTCGAAAAGATCGAGTTTATTTTTAATCTGGTGCTAGAAAGAGGAATCGAACCTCCAACCTACTGATTACGATTCAGTTGCTCTACCTAATTGAGCTATTCCAGCATGGAAAGCTTTAATTTAGTTTTCGATTATTTCTCCATCTAAACTAAAACTTTTTGCATCCGTTATTTTAACATTTATAATTTGTCCAATAGTGTCCTTTGGAGCTGCTACATTAACTAATTTCATATTTTCAGTATATCCACATACTTTGTTACTATCTTTTTCTGATACACCAGTAACTAATACTTTTTGAATTGTGTTAAGCATTCTTTCGTTACTTTCTTTAGAATATTTATTAACTAATTCATTTAAACGATGTAATCGGTCCTCTTTTTCAGCTTCAGTTAAATCATTTTTCATTTTAGCAGCAGGAGTATTTTCTCTTGGAGAATAGATAAATGTAAATGCGCCATCATATTTACAAGTATTAACTACATCTAATGTATCATTAAAGTCTTCTTCAGTTTCACCTGGAAAAGCCACTATAATGTCAGTTGTTATTGAGGCATTTTTAACCGTAGAGCGAATTTTATTAAATAGTTCTAAGTATTCTTCTTTCGTATATCTCCTACCCATTAACTTTAAAATTTTATTTGATCCACTTTGTAATGGTAAATGAATATATGGCATAATATTTTCTCTTGATGCTATAACGTCAATCATTTTATCAGTAAAATCCCAAGGATGAGATGTTACAAATCTAATTCTTTCAATTCCGATATCACTAACTTTTTCAAGTAGTTCACTAAATTCAATTTCGCCATCTAAGTCTTTACCATAAGCATTAACATTTTGACCTAATAAAGTTATTTCTTTATATCCTTGTTCTTTTAGTTCTTTAACTTCTTTTAGAATATCTTCTGATTTACGACTTCTTTGTTTTCCTCTAGTATAAGGGACTATACAATAAGTACAAAATTTATCGCAACCATACATTATGTTTACCCATGCTGTTATTTTAGAATCTCTTTTATAAAGATTACCGAACTCAATTACGTCTCCTTCTTTGCTATAAACATTGATTGATTGTTTACCGTAGAAGTTCATTAGCATATCAGGCAATTCATTCATATTGTGTGTACCAAAAACTATATCAATATATTTATGTTTTTCTCTTATTTCTTTTACAACATTTTCTTCTTGAGCCATACATCCACAAAGTCCTAAAATTAAATCTTTATTAGTTTTCTTTAAATGTTTACATCTTCCTAAAAAACCAAATACTTTATCATGAGCATTTTCTCTTATAGCACAAGTATTTAAAATAATTAAATCTGCTTGTTCATAATCTTCTATTTCGGTATAACCTAAATTTTCTAATATCTTTTTAATTTCTTCACTATCGTGAACGTTCATTTGACAACCATAAGTTTTAATAAAATATTTTTTTCCTTTAAATACTTCATTATAATTACGATTTTCATATATATATTTTACTTCTTCTTTTCCTCTTTTTCTGGCATCTACCATATTTGGATAATTCATTTATATCACCAACTTCGTTAATGATTATACCATACTTTAAGCCATTGTGGTAATAATATTAAGGTTTTTAGAGTAATTATCAATTTGTTTACTCCGAAAACCAATTGCAACAATAATTATTAATACGATTAGATAAAAAATAATTAGTCCTTTATATTCTTTTAATGTGTTAGTCATTACTACCACTCCTTCCAACAATATTAATATAAACCAAACAAATGTATTTGTCAATAATATTTTAAACAATTGTTTGACTTTTTACAATTGGTATGTTAATATACACGTGTAAGGAGGAATTATGGACGAAAAAAAATTAACTAAAAAACAAAAAGTTGTGCTTCAATATATAAAGAAATATGTTGTTAGTCATGGCTATGCACCAACAGTAAGAGAAATTTGTCAAGGACTTAGTCTTTCCAGTCCCGCTACTGTACACTCTCATCTATCTCAATTAGAGGGAAAAGGATTTATTAGAAAAGGAAAAGGAAAATTTAGAACAATTGAAGTTTTATGTGAAAACGAATTTGTTCCAAAAAATGAAGAGGTTGTTAAAGTTCCACTTCTTGGTAAAGTAACTGCTGGAACACCTATTGAAGCAATTGAAAATCCAAATGAATATTTTTCATTACCGGTTGAATTAGTACCTGCAAAAGAGACTATTTTTACTTTAAAAGTTTCAGGAGAAAGTATGATTAACGCTGGTATCTTGGATGGAGATATTGTTATCGTACAAAAACAAAGAGTTGCTAGAAATGGTGAAATAATCGTTGCTATGACCGAAGAAAATGAAGTAACTTTAAAAAGATATTTTAAAGAAGAAGATCATATTAGACTTCAACCAGAAAATGATACAATGGCACCTATTATTCTTCCAAATTGTACAATTCTAGGAAAAGCAATCGGTCTTTATAGAAAGATTAATTAAAAAAGAAAAGTAATATACTTATTAAGTTAAACTATTACTTTTCTTTTTTTGGTTTTATTAATTCATTTCCTAAAATTGTTAAAATTTTAATTAGGTAATCTTTAGTTGTTTTATCAATATCTTTAGTATTTAAAATAATATTATATATTTCTTTAAAATTAATTTTAGCTTTTTTATTATCTATAACATAATTTATAATTGTATCAAATGTTTTTTGAAGGTCATTTTGATTTATTTTAGAAATTCCATTTGTTGTTATATCATGTATTTTAGATGAAAATGCGCTTGCCTTTTGCTTTATGAACTCTTCACCAAATAAAAGCCATGAATATGGATAATGAACTTTTATTCCTATTCCATTTGATTTAATATATGTATAATTACTGTTATATAATAAACTGCCTACAAATGAATCACTTGGTAAATAATTATTTAGTTTTGATATTATTCTTTTATACTTTTTAGCAGAATATTCTTCTTTTCTTAAACCGGGACCATCAAAATTATCTATTCTCTTTATTTTATTAAAAATATTACTTTTACACTCCATAGCGCTAACTATGGCTAAATTTCCTCCTTTGGAATGACCATTAACATAGATATTTGTTCCTTTTACTTTATTTAAATATTTGATAGCATAATTTTGAGTTATGGTCGGATAAGTATAAGCAACTTTTAAATTTTCAATCCAACTTATCATAGAATCATCAGATCCACGATAAGATACAATAGTATTTTTGGCAATATTATATGTAGTTGCTCCAAACTGAGTTTCATTGTTTAATATATATTCTGAATTAACGATTATTAAATCATTATATCTAGGGACATTAAGAAGTTTTTTTAATAAATCAAATGATTTTTGACTTGATTTACTTTGAAGAGATTTTTCTTTATTGTTTTCAATATAATTATAAAAATCTTTTAGATTATATTTTTTGTTAAATGATTCAAATGGTAAATAAGATAAAAGTGAACATATTAAATTATCTTGAACATTCCATTTTATTTGATCAATTGTTATATCTCCATAATATTTTAGATAATCATAAATTGTGTACATAAATCCTCCTTAAAGAAAAAACTCCTTAGTAAATTATATGTTATTTACTAATAATGGAGTTAATATTTTAATTAATTCTGGATCATCTACAATTTCAACTTCGTCATTTACAATTTTGCCAAAAAAGTATTCTGAACTATCATCTAATTTTCCAATCCAACAATAAGTTATTCCATTATAAACTGTTCTACTTATCACTAAATATTTTTCATTATTATCTGATGTTAATATATATTTATCTTCCATATTATCTACTCATTCCTTTACTATTTTCATAATTTTCTAATATACTGTCGTATAATCCAGGATATCTCTTTTGCAAGAACGCTCTTTTTTCTTCTTCACTACCATATTTAATTAAATAACTTACGCGGTTATGCTCTTTTGTTAAATTTTCAGATTCAGTTAATCCGTGAACTGATGAATTTATTTTTACTCCAGCAAGTGTTGATAAAAGTGGTAATAAACAAGCAGTTCCAATTTGACTAAAACCTGCTCCACCAATAGTAGCAGCATTCATCATATTAAATTTCATAAGTAAGAGTGATATTCCAATACTTCCGACACTACTAAGTAACAATTTATTTACGATACTCTTGTTTTCTTTACTTTTTTCATTATAATGATCTCTTAATTTTTCAACATTAACAATTTTTATTTTTTTCTTTTCAGTAGGTCTAGTGATACTGTCAAAAAGTCCTGGATATCTATCTTGTAAAAATTTTCTTTGTTCTTCTAGTGATCCGCTTGCAATTGCATTTATTGCTTCATTTTTATTTTTTCTAGTATTTTCTAATTCTTTAGCCTTATGCAAAGCAGAGTTTAAATATATACCTGTATAAGCGGAGGCTAATGGAAGGACAACAGATAATCCATTGTTAATTAATTCTCCAGTTCCAATATTCATAGCATGATTTAGATTTAAACCTGTTAGCAATAAAGTTGCTCCAATACTTGCTACTGAATATATTTTCATTTTTAATGAATTTATTGCATTTACATCATTTAGATTTCCATAGTATTCATTTGCTTTTTGAATATTTACAATTTTCATTTTGTCTCACCTACTTTAATTTTAGCACAAATATATATTATTTAATTTAATAAATAAAAAGGTTTACACATATTCTGTAAACCCGTAAATTTCAACTTACTTTATTAATAAATAAGTTAAGAATAATAAATAAATTATTAAAGTAATATATCCGTTTATTTTAGTATTCTTAGTTGTTTTATTATCTATACCTAATGCCATAGTTATGAAAATACCACCTATAAGTCCACCGATATGAGCGAAATTGTCAATTCCAGGAAATATAAAACCAATTAGTAAATTAAGTACTATAATAGGAACTATTTCTTTAAGTAGAACAGATCCTAAATATAATCTATAATGCATACCAAAATATAATAAACTTCCTAATAATCCAAAAATTGCACCTGATGCACCTAATGAATAACTATTTGTTAAAATACATGATAATAATGATCCTGATAATCCACTTATTAAGTAAATAATAATAAATTTCTTTTTACCTAAAAATGTTTCTATTTCTTTTCCTAAGAAAAATAATGAATACATATTAACAAATAAATGATAGATAGAACCATGCATAAATATTGAAGATATTAATCTATATACTTCTCCGTTTCTTACAGCAGTTGGATCTAAAATTAAACTATTAAATAATTTTGCATTAAAATAAGTTAAGAAAAATATAATAACATTTAACATTATTAAAATATTAGTTACTACTATTTTTTTAGGAGCAAATATATTCTCAAATCTTTTTCCTTTTTCTTCATTCTTTTCATTAATATCGTTAGTTATTCTTACAAAAGTATCAAAGGAATTATCTTTCTTTAAAGATATTGTTTTTAATTTAGGAAATAAACCAGCAATACTATTATCATCTCTTAAATCTTTAATATCATTTATTTTATAATTATCGATGTTTTTAGATGGTTTTACATTAACGTTATCACCTACATCAAGTAATAAATTAAGAGTTTTCATATTTAATGTTAAAGTTTTTTGTTTAATTTGCTTAGTTACATTTTTAATTTTAAAATTATCAAATTCTAATTGATCATCATTATGAATATAATTAGAGTTAATACGGATTACTTTATATGGTGCTTCTAAATTTTCTAACCATATTTCATTTTTTACACCATTAACTATCATTGGTTCATAATTTTCTTCGGTTATAAAGTAATGAACTAATTTCATTATTAATTCTTCTTTTTGATCCATGTAATTCATTTAATTCACCTAATTTCATATAATATTTTATAACAATTAATTTCTTAAGTAAAGGAGAAAAGATGCTAAGAAAAATTATATTTTTTTTAATTTTAATATTATTTTGGAATATTACTTTGATATTATTTCCTATTAATTATGCTTATATAACTACTTTACAAGGTATAATAAACATTAATTATAAGTACTTTATTATTATGTATTTTTTACTAACTTTAATAAATAATTATGTTTTTTATAAATTATTTACTGGCTTTGATTTAAATAATAACTACAATTTTGTTTATATTTTAAATTATATTTTTACTCAGGTATTTGGTTTATTTTTCTTTAAATTTAATTGTTTAATACTTAGTGTAATTTGTTTATGTATTGTTTTTGTTAGTAGCATTTTTGTATATCTTGAAAGTAAAAAAATAGATAGAACTAATTCTTATTTGATTATTCCATCTATTTTATTTAATATGTTTAATTTGATTGGTTTAATGATTGTTATGATTCTAAACTAGTTAGGTTATTAATAAAATCTTGAAATTCTTTTGGTAAAGGGGCTGTAAAATGAAGATGTTTATTAGTAATTGGATGATTAAAATCGATTTCTCTTGAGTGAAGGAACTGACCAAAATCAGAGCATTTGGCATTAGTATAGACAGGATCATTATAAATGGGATAACCAATATATTTCATGTGCACTCTTATTTGATGGGTTCTTCCAGTATCTAATTTTAAATTTAATAATGTATAACCTTTGTATCTTTTAATTACATTAAAATGGGTTATTGCTTTTTTGCTATTTTGTTTAGTTACAGTATAGCGTTTTCTTTCATTAGGATCACGTCCAATTGGGGCATCTATTATTCCTGATTCAGTATCAAGTTCACCTATTACTAACGCTGTATAATATCTATTAATAGTTTTATTTTTAAATGCTTCAGCTAATAACTCATGACATTTATTATTTTTAGCAACTACCATTAACCCACTGGTATCTTTATCAATACGATGTACGATTCCTGGTCTTATATCATCATTATTAGTACTTAAATTATTTGTATAACCTAAAAGAGCATTTACTAATGTATGTTCATGATTACCATTTCCAGGATGAACAACCATTCCACTTGGCTTATTAATAATCATTAAATCATCATCTTCATAAACAATATCTAACTTTATATTTTCTGGTAAAATATCGGTTTCTTCTTTAAAATTATTATCAATTGTAATAATGTCGTTTAACTCTAATTTATAGCTAGCTTTAGTTGGCTTACTATTTACTGTTATGTTACCGTTATCAATCATTTTTTGAATAGTACTTCTGGAATATTCAGTATTTTCACTTAAATATTTATCTATTCTTTTATTAATATTATTTTCATCTACTTGCATTTTTATCTTCCTTTACTACTTCTATTATCATTAAAAATATACCTATACAAATACATATATCGCTTATATTAAAAATAGGAAAATTATAGTTAAATATTCTAAAATCTAAGAAATCTCTAACATAACCTAGAAATATACGATCAATAAAGTTTCCTATTATTCCTCCTAATAAAATATAAAAACTTATATTTTTATTAACATTTTTCATTAATATATAAATCGTTAAAATTGTAATTAGTAATAATAAAATATTATATCCAGATAAGATACTAAATGCAGCACCAGTATTATGAGCGTTAGTAATATAAAAGAAATTATTAATTAAAGGATATTCTTTATTTAAAATAAAATTATTATTAATTAAATATTTAGATAACTGATCTAATATTATTATTAATAAAGAAAGAAATATATATTTGTATTTTTTCATGTAAATCACATTCAATATTATACTTAAATTAATTTAATTCTACAAGTATTACATCTTTACCAATTTTTTTAATTGAAGAGTATTCAACTTTATATTCTGGGGAAGATAATTTTTTAATCATTTTTAATGAACCTACAATTAAATAATTTATATAACCATTTTCGTTAACATCTAAATCAATTATTCGACCTAAATTGGCACCTGTTGTTTGATTAATTACTTCTTTGTTTTGCATATCAGACATTAACATGATTATCACCATTTAATTATATGCTTATTTTAAATACTTTTTCATGTTATTAATAGCACTTTTTTCAATACGTGATACTTGGGCTTGCGATACTCCTAAATCTGCTGCTATTTCTAACTGGGTTTTACCATAAATATATCTAGAATATAAAACATTTCTTTCTCTTTTATTAATTTTATTTAAGGCACCAGTTAGAGAAATTGTATCATTTGAATCTATCATATCTTTTTGATTAGATAATTGATCTTCTAAATAAATAGTATCTCCTCCATCATTATAGATTGGTTCGGAAATGGATACTGGCTCAATTAATGATTCTAACGCTAAAGATAAGTCATATTCGGTAATATTTAATTCATGACATATTTGTTTATTTGATGGTTCTATGCCATTTTTTAACATATAACTTTCTTTAAATTTAAGAATTTGATATGCAGTATCTTTAATGCTTCTTGATATTCTTACTACACATGATTCTCTTATAAATCTTTTTACTTCTCCTAATATTAAAGGTACGGCATAAGTTGAAAATTTAACATCGTATTCAAGTGAAAAATTATCAACGGCTTTTATTAAACCAACAGTTCCAATTTGAAATAAATCATTCATATCATATTTACCACTATTGTAATGTTTGATGATGCTTAAGACAAGTTTTAAATTTCCATTAACTATTTCTTCTTTGGCGAGTTTGTCTCCTTTTTGATATTTTTTAAATAATTCAATTGTTTCATTATTTTTTAATACTTTTAACTTATTTGTATCAATTCCAGTTATTTCAACTTTGTATTTTCCCATAAAAAATCTCTCCTCTAATTTATAGTGGAAAGATTTTAAATTGTTTATTCAGGTTTAAATAGTTATTGTGTTGAATATAGAGATGGTGATTATGTTTGGGTGATTACTCCATATCTTTAATATTTTAAATAAAGGAGTGGTTTTATGAAAAAAATAGATTATTTAATCCTTTTCTTATAGCAATTATTTTTATATTATTATTTATTATAAATATTTTGATATAAAAAATCACCATAAACTTTTGGGGGTTTTGGTGAAAACATCAAATTGGTAATCACCTAACTGTCCAAATTAGGTGTTCCTTTTTTATTTTATGCAAGCTTTGCTTACATATTCATTATAGCAATAATTTAACGGATATTCAAGATACTAAACTACGCAATTTCATATTATTTAACTTCCATAATTGTTTGAAGTTTTTTAATAACCTTTTTTTCTATGCGAGATATGTAAGACTGGCTTATTCCTAACATAGCTGCTACTTCTTTTTGTGTATATTCTTCATTGTTATTTAAGCCATATCGTAGAGTCATTATTTCTTTTTCACGGTCATTTAACTTAATTAATTCTTTTTTTAATAAATCTTTATCTACTTTTAAAGAAAATTCATCAAATACGACATTATTATCAGTACCTAAGATATCCTCTAAATGTAATTCGTTTCCTTCTGTGTCATAGTTTATAGCATCTTCTAAAGAAACTTCGGTTTTTCTTTTTTTATTTTTACGAATATACATTAAAATCTCGTTAGCAATACAGCGGGATGCATAAGTCGCTAATCTAATATTTTTATCAGGCTTATAAGTTTCAATTCCTTTTATTAACCCAATAGATCCAATAGATACTAGATCTTCTAAATCATAACCGGTACTCTCATATTTTTTAGCTAAAAAGACAACTAATCTTAGGTTATGCTCAATAAGCTTGTTTCTAGCAACTATGTCACCTTGTTTACTTTTAATTATTTCTTCTAGTTCTTCTTCTTTAGATAGAGGTGGAGGTAAAATATCAGTACTTCCGATAAATAATAAACTATTATCTATTTTTAATATCTTAAATATTAAATCAATTAACTTTCTCATAGTATCTCCTTATTTAATATAATTTTTATTCCATTTATGTTTACATCTGATAAACCAATTAAGGCTTTTTTAGTTTTTTTATTATTAACTAATATTTTTTGTGGTGAAAATACTTCTAATAAATCTTTATTGTTAACCGTATAGTATGGGACTAGAAATGTTTTAATATGTTCCTGTATTAATGATGAATTTACTAAAATAATCGGTTTATGAAAATAAGGATCTTTTAGATTATTTCCAGTATCTAAAAAAGCAGTATCTTTAATTACTTTGTTATTGTAATAAATTTCAATATTGTAATAATTTTGATATTCGGTTTGATAATGCTTTTGTTTATTTATATATTTAATTATAATGATTGGACTAATTAGTAGAAGTAAGTAAAGATTTATTTTTAAGCCATTGTTTTTGAATATGTATCCTTTATTTGATAATGTAACTGTATCATTAATTAAGTAAATTGTTCCTCCTAAGATAATACTTAAGATATATAAATAAACTAAATTGTCTTTGAAATAATTAAAATTTTGATATTTAAAACTAATTACTATCATAATTATGCTAGTTATAAATTTATATGTTAATAAGAATAAATTATTGTTTATATAAAATAATAGAATTGTTGATAATGAGCCAAAACTAGAAGCAATAATTATACGGATGATATTAGTTTTTCTTTTTAATAAGGCTGATACGCCAATTAAAAGTAATAAGTCTATTAAGAAGTTAAATATTATAATTAAATCAACATATATTACCATTTATCATCACCTTTTAAATTATAAAATATTAAGCTTTAAAAAAATGTCGAAAAAAAACAAGATTTTAATATCTTGAATTTAATTTTTAATGATATAATAAATTATTTATTTACATATTTCATCAATATTTTGAGAGGTTGTGCTATTTATTGCTTTTGAATGACTATTATATGTTACCTTGAATTCAAGATTATTTAAACTTGAATTATCAATTGGATTAATTAAAGTATCTATATCGTCATAATTGACTAAATTATTTTTAGCTAAGTCTTCAAATTTAACTGTACATGTTGACTCATTTCCTTCTGGATCTGAAGTACAATAACTTAACATATTGCATCCACCTTCTTTGGTAAAACATTTATTATTGTCCCGACTCCATAAGTTTAAGGCATCTTCAGCTAAAGATATTTTAGATTTGCATAATTTTACTTTAGATTGATAAGCTACTTTTTGAACATTAGGAACTATAATTACCATCATTAATGAAATAAGTACCAAGACTGCTAATATCTCAACTAATGTAAACCCTTTATTATTCTTCATATTTTACCTCTTTTACAACATTTATATAATTTATAGTAATTCCTTGATTCCTAAATTTTCTTTCATATTCAGTTACAACATTATTTTCATAATCTTCTGGTAAATTAAGAGATATATCTTTAATTTTAAATCCATAATTATTATAAGTCATAATAGAATAGGCAAACAAGTCTTTATTATCAGTTTTCATTTTAATATTAATATTATTTTTAGATATCTTATTATATAAATTTAAAAATGAGTCGCTCGTTAATCTTCTTTTAGAATGCCTTTTTTTAGGCCATGGATCAGAAAAGTTTAAATATATTTGATCAACATTATGATTAAAGTATTTATCTATTTCTTTGGCATCGATACACATAAACCTTAGATTAGATGGAATATCTTCTACCTTTTTAATTGCTCTTAATAAAATTGATTCATATCTTTCAATACCTATAAAATTAATATTAGGGTTTCGTTTAGCTGTTTCAATAATAAAATTACCTTTACCACAACCTATTTCTATATATAGTGGTTTATCATCTTTAAAAATATTATTTGTTATTACTAATTCACTGTTATTAATAATTTCTTTAGCATTTTTAATATTTCTAATTCTCATTTTAGATACTCCTTTAATAAACTTTTTATTTTTTATACATATATTATTTTAGAGGTGAAACATGAAAAAGGATCGTAATTCTTTCTTTTCAGGATATGGTTATGGACCAGTGGCTAACAATATGGGAATGGGTATGAATAACTTTGTTCCTAATCAAGCAGTTAGCGCTAGTAATCAATTTTATGCAGGACCAGCTTATCAAGATATAGGTATGAACAACATGAGTGGAATGAATAACAATATGTATACCGATATTGATTCAAGACTATCTAAAGTAGAAAGAAGATTAAATAGAATTGAAGCAAGACTTAATAAACTTGAGGGTGATTCTTCTTTAAACTATGGTACTGATTATAACTCTTCTAATAATGATATGTATATGGTTTAATCTATTTTTAACTTACCAAAGGTAAGTTTTTTTATTATTTTATTTAAGTATTCTTTACCAAATATTTGATATGGAATATTTAATTTAAATGATAAGTAAATATATATAATTCCTCCTATTATAGCATTTATAATAATTAAGATAATGGCATCAAATTTTTTATAGACATCTAATGGAATAAAGTGATTAATTATTAATAATACTACTAGCATTGATAATGCTGGAATTAAACTTTTAAATATTACTTTAATGGTTTCTTTATAACTAATATTTTTATCTTTGTTAATATATTTTAAGCCAATTAATGTTGAGGTGGTATATCCTATTATTGATGATACACTAGCACCATAATAAGCAGGTAAATTTAATTTATTAAATAAAATCATTAATGGTACATCTAATATTGCATTTGTTAAACTACCGATTAAATTCATTAAATAAACATGTTTATATTTATTCATTCCTTGAAGAGTGCATGATATAATCATGGCGACATTTCCTAACATAGCTCCAAAAATGATTATCTTTAATATTGATCCTCCGTAAGCATTCGTGTTGTAGAAGATTGTCCATATTGGAGTTGATAGAATTGATATACCAATTGTTAATGGTAAGGAAATATAAACTACTATTTGAAGTGCTTCATTTATTCTTTTATTTAAGTTAGCAACATTTTTTGTAGAATATGCTTCTACTATACTCGGAATTAGTGATGTTGTCATTCCCATGGCAATTGCGTTAACTACCATACATATTTTAGATCCCCATGTGGAAATACAACTGGCAATAAATTCAACATCTTTGGCAACATAGCCTAATCCGGTTAAGGTGTTTAATATAAGAATTGAATCAGTGATGCTATAAATATCTACGATTATGTTAATAATTACAAATGGAACGGCATAGCTAATAATTTTTTTAGTTATTTCTTTATTAGAAATATTGTCCTTTTCAAGATTTTTATCTAAATCTAATTCTTTTTGATATTTTTTTATTTTTTTTCTTAAATAAATATAAGCAAATAATCCACCAAAGAACGCTCCTGATACTGCTATTCCAACGGCAAGAGATAATGAACTATTAAAAACTTTATAAGATAAGTATGATCCAGCAAGGATGACAAATATTCTTACAGCTTGTTCTATTAAATTAGCGGTTGAAGATGGTGCAAAGACTTGATGTCCTTGTAAGTATCCTTTTGTTACACTAAGATGTGGAATTATTAATACTGCAAATGAGACACATCTAATTACAAAGGCAGCATCTTCTGGAGTATTTCCACCTGTTATCTTTCCTAAATAAAGGGTTGCTAATTCTTCAGCAAATACGAATAAAAGAATAAAAGCAACTACACTAATATAAGATATTATTTTTTTACCAACATAATATGCTCTTGTTTTAGATTCTAATTTTCCGGTAGAATTATATTCGCTTATTACTTTACTAATCGCATTGGGAATTCCAGCTGAGGAAACACCTAAAAATAGCAAATATAATTGATAGGCATAACTATAAAGAGCTCCTCCTTGAGAACCTACAATACTATAAAATGGAATAACATAAAGCATTCCCATTATTTTTACTAAGACAATGGAAATAGTTGAAATAATTGTTCCAGATATAAAACTGTTCTTTTTCATACTTCTTCCTTCCTACTCATTACTCAGATGTATTGCGATAAATAATCATTGCAGTAAAACAATATATTTGTTCTTCACCAACTGCGGTTATGGCAACACTGTACTTAATGTCTAATAAGTCATCAACTTCTTTTAAAAAGGAATTGACAGAGTTTTCTAAATCTTTTTCGTGCGATTCGTCAAATACTTTAACTTGCATATTTTCCTCCCTATTATTGTTATAACAAAATATAAGAAAGAAATTTGTCTAAAATGGTTATTTATTTAATGTTAATCTTTTTCTTAAACATTTAGGACAAAGGGCAATATAATTGTCATTTCCTACTAAAATATCACTATCTTTAGAACCATTATAATAAGTATATGAGGCGTCTCTATTACAATCATTACATGATGCATGTAACAAGACTATTTCATCAGATATTGCCATTATTTCAGGCATAATTCCGAACGGTTTTAGTTCGCTTGTTAAATTAAGTCCGGCAATAAATATGTCTAAATCTTTGTTTATTGATAAATCGATTAGTACGTCAATATTGCCTTTCAAGAAATTAGCTTCATCAATAAATATAGTTGTTATCTTATCTGATAGATAATTATAAATATCACTTAAATCATTAATTAAAATAGCTTCTACTTCTTTGTCATTTCTAGTTTTAATTAAACCATAATCTCTAGTATCAATTTTTGGTTTAAATAATAAAATTTTACTTTTATGATATTTTTTATCATATTCTTTTAATAATTCATCTGATTTTCCACTGAACATTGGTCCTGTATATAACTTTATCATTTCTATTACTTCCTCTTTAATAAATATACCTTATTTCATAGTTTATAGCAAATAAAAATTGGATTTTAATATCCAATTATTCTAGTGGTGCTCCACACATTAAACAATTTTTTTGTGAATATTCATTTTCGAAGCCACAATTATTACAATGTTTGGTTACATTTAATCCACTATTTATTTCTTCATTAACCATTTTTGGTAATTCAACAGTCTCTTCTAATATATCTTTATCGGTAGTGGTTACAGTTTGGTCTAATACTTCAATATCTTGATTATTACTAGTTTGATTTGTTAATTCTTCTTGAATATCTGATTGTTTTAATTTTTTTAAAGTATCTATCATTTCTAAACTTTCAGTTTTGTCTTCAGTTTTTTCAGGTAAAGGAATATCAAAAGCATTAATAATATCTTCATCAGCATGTTTATTAGGCTCTTCTTTTTCAATATTTATGTAAGCATTGTTAGAAATAGTTGTTTCTGGTTTAATTACTTCTTCTGTGTTTAGTGTTGGTTGTTCAACAAATTCAGGAATCTTTTCTACTGAAGTGGTATTGTCTGTTGGCACTCCAAAAGATTCTTGATTATTATTAATATTATTTTCAATTATATTATTTGTTTCTGATTTAGAAGGTGCTTTACCTAAAATTAAAACTAAATAATAGATATTAGGAGAAATCAAATATAATATTCCTAATGCAGTTGATTTATTTAATTTCTTAGGAATGTTAAATGATGCAACAATTAAACCTATGGCATTGGCAATTGGTAAAAGAATTAACCATCCTGGTAAATCTCCTAATTTTAGATAAACCCAATTATTATAAATTGGAATAAGACTTTTCCAACCTTTTTCACCTAATTTGTTAAATAAAATCCATTGTTCAATTATAGTTAATAAACTTATTACACTCATTACAATAGCTATAATACCTAAGTAAATTGATGCTTCACTAAAAATTATATCGTTTAAATACTCCACTTTAATAACCTACCTTTTTATACTATATAAAAAATATATCACAGCAAAAATAAAATAGCAAATTTTTTTGCTATTAATCTTTAGGTTTGAAAAAAATAATTAAGATAAAAGAAAAGATAATTGTTGCTGATATTCCTAATGATACTGCGGCTAACAAATTATTGAAGATACCTAAAAAGCCATCGCTTATGTAACCATAGTAGACACTATTGGTTATGGTGTTACCAAAGGATATAATTGGTAAGTTGGCACCTATTCCAACTATTGATATTATTTTATCATATATTCCGAAAACACCTAGAAATGATCCTATAACTACAAACATACTGGTTATATGGCCAAAGGTTAATTTGGAATTATTCATAATTATTTGACTAATTAAACAAATTGTTCCACAAAACAGGAAGGAATAAAGTATTGTCATTTTTGCACCTCGATTGTTAATGCATTGGTTATTGAAGGGATTGTTTCTTTTTGATTTACCATTTCAGGATTATGTAAGGATCCGGTTGAAAGTAAAAGTACTTTTTTGTATTTTTTAATATTTATTAAATTGTAAAAATATATTAGAGGTAAACAAGCTGGACCACTTGCTCCACTGGTACTTGTTTCTCCAAAAAGAATTTCACCGGCATCTAGATAATTTTTTAATTTGTATCCATTTCTATTACATAATTCTTTAAAAATTTTGCTACCAACTTTACCTAAATCACCTGTAATGATTAAATCATAATCTTTTATGTTAGTATTAGTTTTAGCTAAGTGATTAATTAGGCAGTCATAAGCACTTAAAGCCATTACAGCACCCATATTGTAGGTATCTTTAATGTATGAATCTACGACATTACCGATTGTTCCATTTAAAACTTTAATGTTTGTTTTTTGATTTGTTAAGTGAATACCAATTGCACAGGTTGCAGTTTGAGTACTTCTTTTTACTTTAGGTGCTCCATACTCAATAGGAAACCTAAATTGTTTTTCGGCATTTAAGTTATGAGAACTAATTAATAATGTTCCTCTATTAATAGCTTTACTTTCGATGAAATTAGCAATGGTTGTTATTCCTCCGGAAAATGATGCGCAAGCTGAATATAATCCCATATAAGGAGTTTTTCTATTTTTCATGCTAATGTTAGAACTTGCTAATTGGTTTTCTAAATTGGAAGCAATAACTAAATCTGATGATGGTAAATTGTTTAACACTTCATTTAACATTTTAACTTCACATTTAAAAGGTGTTTTTTCTCCGTAATAGTAATCATTCATTACTTTATCAGGATTTTTAATATTACCATTTGCTTCTTTTTTACTAACAACTGTATAAAATTTATCAATATAAACATTTTTAAATTCAAACATTTAGAATCACCTTTAATATTCCCATGAAGAATCCACTTACGATGGCATATAGAATTACACTTCCAGCTAGTTTAAAATAATTAGAGCCTAATCCGGTAATTAATCCATCATGTTTATAATCTAGGGCAGATGAAGTTACACTGTGGGCAAAACCGGTAATTGGAATGATTATTCCCGATTTAAATTTTTCAATAATTGTGTCAAACTTTCCTATGCATGTTAATAAAGCAGATATAAAGATTGCAATTAAGATTACATAAGATGTGGCATCTGGTTTAGAAATATGATAGTTGTTTATTAATAATAAACGAATTATTTCACCAGTCATTCCAATCGCTCCTCCGGAAATAAAAGATAAGATATAATCTTTTTGATTATCTTCGTGAGGAGTATATTCTTTTACAATTTTTAAATATTCATTTTTATCCATAAAATCACATTTATATTATTCACAAATTAACTTTTTATATACTCTTTTATTTTGGCTTTACCTTTTTTCTCAATTCGAGATACTTTAACTTGAGATATTCCTAAGAGACTAGCAGTTTCACTTTGTGTTAAATCTTCAAAGTATCTACTTAAGACTACTTTTCTTTCTAGGTCGCTTAGAGTTTCTAAGGAATCATTAATTAAAATTTGACTATCTAGATCCAATGTTTTCCCTATTGTATCTATGTAATATGCTCCATCATCAGTTATTTTATCATCTAAACTTACGGATTCTTTGGTAATATTTAAAATATTAATAATAGTTTCTTCATCTATTTCTAAAAAGGTGCTTAACTCGGTTGTGGTTGGAGTTCTTCCTAATTCTTCTTGTAACATGGTAATAGCTTTTTTAATTGATTTTGACAACCGTAAGTATTCCTTGTTTAACTTAATAGTTTGGGAATTATTTACAAACTCAAACATTTCACCATAGATGTACATATAAGCAAAGTTAATAAAGTTTTTTCCAACATTTTCATTGTAATTGCGATAGGCTTTAATTAAACCCAGGCTTCCTGCTTGATATAAATCACATAACTCGACGTTGTAAAAATTTTTTGCAACCTTATAAATTAAGGGCTCATACTTCTGTAATATTATTTTTTCTTGTTCCATTTTTTCTTCCTTTCAAAAATAATATACTTTTTTATGAGAGACACTTAAATAACTTCGACAATCTATATCTTTTTATGATAATTTATTGTGTAAAGTTGATGTGTAAAATAGTGTTAAGATAATTTGTTTAATATAATAAATTTTTAGAATTTTTATTTATTACTGACAAAGTAAATGACGAATAAATTGTAAATTGATTATTGTAAATTTAAAATAAAAAAAGATAATATTTAATTATTGTTAATATTATCTTTCACCTTTAGTTTATTAATTTAATTATTTTTATAACACTTAGTACCGTTAAGTATAAAGTCGTCTGGACAAGTGTATTTAATAGAAGCACTTTTTGATATCCTATCAACACATTTTCCACTTTCTTTGTCTGCAACTGGATACTCACTTGTACAATTTGATGAGACATAAGTTTCTTTTCCAGAATATTTCCATCTACAATAAGTCTTTGCTATTAATTCATATCCACGTGGACATGTATTATAGAAACTAAGTTTTCCTCTTCTACATCCATATCCGGGAGCAGCTGTCATTTGGAAGAGATCTTTATCACTACCTCCTATGCAAGTCGGTACCTTTTTTGGGGTTGTGTCTTCCTTAACTATCCCTATGCATTTGCTTCCATCTTCAGATAGTTCATATCCAAATGAACAACCACTACTAATATTAATATTACTATATTTAACATATTCACATAAATTATTATTTTTTAATTTAAAGTTTCCTGTACAATAATAGACTTTGGTAGCATCAATTACTTGTACATTTGCTTTAATTTTTTCACAATAGCAATCTGCAGAATCCCCATTTTTAAGTTCATAACCTTTATCACATGTTTTAAAACATTTTTTTGTCACAGGCTCAGTGGTTGTATTTTCATTATTATTGATATTGCTGTTATTATTGTTTGTATTATTATTATTTTCAGTGCCACTATTACTACTACTATTTGAATTATTAACTGGCTTATTATCACCATTATTATTAGTGTTATTGTTATCATTATTACTATTATCTTCATCAGGAATAATATCATTATTTTTATCATCTACTTTAACATCTAACATTAATATATAATCGGGATTCCCAGAAATATAACCTTTAATTCCGTTTGTGGTTTCTATATATATCCAATGAAACGAACTGTCATTATTTTCTCCAAGTACAGTATATATCTCATCTTTATATACTTTGCCTAGCAAATTAGAATTAACATCTTCTTTTTCTCTTATATTTATATAATCAGTGATAATCTTAACTTGCTTGATAGATTCATCCCTATAATTACTTTGTAATAATTTATCATTCTTCTCATTTTTATGATTGAAATTAAAATATAAAATACCTATAGTTAAAATTAAGATTATACTAACTACAATAATTATTATTTTCTTATTTTTATCCTTTTCCTTTTGACTTTTCTTATTTTTCGTATCATAATTATCGTGATTATTATCCTTATCACTTATATCATTGTCACTTTTTTCGCACTTCATTATTATACCTCCATCTCACACTGTATATCTCAATACAATAAAATTATAGCATATTATTGTAAAAGAAAAAATCACTTTATAAATTGAAAATTATCTATAATCATTAATATTTTTACTATGATTATTTTTAATTTAATGTGTAAACTAGACAAAATGAAAGAAATGTACTATAATTATTAAGCAATTTGAACTTTTAAATTTTTTTATTAAGTTATTAAGGAGGAAGATATATATGAAAAATGAGGAAGTTACGTCTATATTCGCTTTAGGTGGATTAGGTGAAGTTGGAAAAAATATGTATGTTATTGAACATAAAAACGAGATTATCATTATTGATGCTGGTGTTATGTTTCCAGAAGCAGGACTTTTAGGAGTAGATTATGTTATTCAAGATATTACATATTTAAAACAAAATGAAGATAAAATTAAAGCATTAGTTATAACTCATGGACATGAGGATCATATTGGTGGTATTACTTTCTTACTACAAAATGTTAATATTCCAGTTATTTATGCTTCTAAAATTGCATGTGATTTAATTGTTAAAAAGTTTGAAGATAAAAATATAGAATATAAAAACTTAAAAGAGTTTGATGCAGATACTGTGTTAAAGTTTAAATATATGACAGTTTCTTTTGTAGGAACTACACACTCTATTCCGGGAAGTTATGCAGTTGTTATTAAAACACCAAATGGTACAATATTTGAAACTGGTGATTTTAAGTTTGATTTAACACCTATTGGACCGATGGCTGATATTCATAAGATGGCTGAACTTGGGAAGGAAGGCGTTAAGATTTTACTTGCCGATAGTACAAATGCCTGTGTTCCTGGATACTCTAATAGTGAGTCTTTGGTAGATGAAGCACTTAATGATGTATTTGCAATGCATACTTCTAGAATTATTATTGCGACATTTGCATCTAATATTTATCGTATTAAACACATTGTGGAAACTTGTAGAAAGAATAATCGTAAGATCGTTACTTTTGGTAGATCAATGGAAAATGCGAAAGAGATTGCAATTAAGAATAATTTAATTACTGATAAAACAATATTTATTGATGCTAATGAGGCTAAAGATTTAAAGAAGAATCAAATTTGTATTTTATGTACTGGTTCTCAAGGGGAACCTCTAGCGGCTTTATCTAGAATTGCTAATGGAACGCATAAACAAATTTCATTATTACCTGATGATATTGTTGTATTCTCTTCTAGTCCAATTCCTGGAAATAAGGCTTCAATTAATAAAATTATTAATAAGTTATATTTGAAGGGTGTAAGAGTTTATACAAATTCGGAATTATCTGATATTCATACTTCAGGACATGCTAAACAAGAAGAACTTAAATGGATGCTTAGAATTATTAAACCTGAGTATTTTATGCCAATTCATGGTGAATATAGAATGCTTAAAACACATGGTGATTTAGCTAATTTATGTGGAATACCTAAAGAAAATATCTTTATTTGTAAAAATGGTGATTCTGTTGAATTAACTAAAGATGGTGCAAGAATTGGCAAACATATTCAAGCAGGTGATATATATGTTGATGGATCTAGAATTGGAGATGTTGGATCTACTGTTATTAGAGATCGTCAATTCATGTCAAAAGAAGGTATTTTATGTGTTATTATAAATGTTAATCCAAATACGAGAGAACTTTTACTTAAACCAAATATTACTACTAGAGGATTTATTTTAGTTAATGAGAATGCGGAATTAATTAAAAATATCGAAGATAAAGTTAATGGTGTTGTTAGAGAATCCCTTAAAAATGGTTATAGTTATGTAGATTTAAAAAATCAAATTATTTTAGAATTATCACCATTTATTAATGAGTTAACAGGTAGAAGGCCTATAATTATACCAGTTATAATGGAAGTTAAAAATTAACATATTTTAGAATCTATCATACTATATAGTATGGTAGATTTTTTTATTGAATTAAATCCAATTTATCAGGCATTGCTTGCTTGTACATTTACATTTTTGGTTACAGCACTAGGAGCTGCTCTTGTATTTTTGGTTAAAAAAGTTAATCAAAATTTAATGGATATTCTTCTTAGTATATCTGCTGGTATTATGCTTTCAAGTTCAATTTTTTCTTTAATTATTCCGGCACTGGATAGTTCGGATGATATTGGTTGTAATGCATCTATACTACTTTCTATTGGAATTATGGTTGGGGCTTTATTAATTTATTTTTGCGATTATTTGTATAATAAGAAAGAAAAAAAATTAAAAAAAATAAAAAGAAATAAGAAAAAAAATAATGTTAATAATTTATTACTTTCGATGACTATTCATAATTTTCCTGAAGGAATGGCAATTGGTGTTGCTTTTGCGGGTGTATATTATGGGAGTATTTCAAGTATTACGGCTGCTATATCATTAGCAATAGGAATTGGTATTCAAAATTTTCCAGAAGGTTCTGCTATTAGTTTTCCGTTATATAAAAATGGTTATAGTAAATTTAAATCATTTGTTATTGGTGGATTAACTGCTATAGTTGAACCAATTGGTGGAGTTATTGGAGTTTTAATTGCTCTTAGGTTACCTATTTTATTACCATTTTTACTATCTTTAGCTGCTGGATCAATGTTTTATGTAATTGTTACAGAATTAGTACCTGAGGCAATGCAAAATAAAAATAAAGAACGTATGGCTCTTTATTTAATAATTGGATTTATTATTATGATGTTTTTAGATATCTCTTTAGGATGATATCTTTTTTATTTCAAATATTTCAGCAAATTCTTTTGGAACTTTAGTAGTAAGTTCAATTTGAGCATTGGTAATTGGATGATTAAATTTTAAATAATAATTATGAAGTCCTAATCTACTAATGGGATTTTTGGTTGCACCATATTTTTTATCTCCTATTAAAGGATGTTCCAAACTAGAAAGGGTTGCTCTTATTTGATTTTTTCTTCCTGTTTTGATGTTAATATCTAACAATGTATATTTATTAGTATTTTTAATAGGAGTGTATTCGGTAATACATTTTTTACCTTTGTTTTTATCATTTGTAACATATGTTTTTAAATCTTTTCCTTCATACATATAGTTAATAACTTTATTTGGTTCTTCAATTTTACCAATAACTACTCCATAATATTTTCTTATTACTTTATCCCAAGTTGATTGAAATCTTAATTTTGCTTTTTCATTTTTTGCAAATACGACAAATCCGGATGTTTCTTTATCTAATCTATTTACAATAAATACTTTTTGATTCTTTTTGTGTAAATAATTATAGACTTCATGATAAAGTGTTTTTTCTTTTTCTTTATCTGTTGCGATTGTTAAAACTCCGGATGGTTTATTTATTACTAAAATATTTTTATCTTCAAAAGCAATATTTAATTTTTTCATATTAATCTTCTTTAACGTTTGTATAGATAGCAGTTACATCGTCTATTTCTTCTAACATATTGTAAAGACGATCATATAGTTCTTTATCTTCGCCAGTTAGAGTTATTTCTTCTTTAGCAAAGTTTCCAATTTCATCGTAAATGTATTCAACATTTGGTTCTATTTTTTCAATAACATCTTTAACACGATGAAAATCAGTTGGATTACATGATATTGTAATTTTGCCATTTTCGTTATTGAAATCTACTAATTCGATTCCTTCATTTAATAATGCTTCAAAGATTTCTTCTTCTTTATCACTATTAAATACAATTACACCTAGATAATCATAATTATATGATACTGAATTGGTTACACCTAATGATTTATGGACTTTATTAAATGCTGTTCTAACAAAACTTACAGTACGATTTACATTGTCTGTTAAGGTTTTAATTATGAATGTACTATTTCCAGGACCAAATCCTTCATAAATTACTTCTTGATAGTCTTCTCCACCGGCTCCTTTAGCCTTATCAATTGCTCTATTTATGATATCACTAGGTACTTGTTCTTTTTTAGCTTTTTCACAAACTCTTTTTAAATTAATATTTGTTTCGATTTCAGGATTTCCTTTAGCAGCTAAATATATTTCTTTGGCGTAGTTACTATATAATTTTGCTTTCATTGCTCCTGTTTTTTGAATACTTGCTTTTCTTACTTCATATGCTCTTCCCATATATATTTCCTTCTTTCTTTATTATATTATTAGGCCAATAATCATTACGATTAGGCCAATTATTATTCCAATGATACTTGATTTATTAAAATTTTCTTTTAATTCAGTGAATAATTCAAATATTAGAAGATATAAAATCATTCCTAAAGATAGGCTTAACATGAAACCTAACAATAGGTCTGTCATGTATCTTTCAAAGAGTAAAATTATTAAACCTCCAATAAAAGTAGAAAATGTTAATAAAGTTAGGTATATCCACTTTTTATTTGTTTTTTCTTTATTTAATAGGGTTGTTATTTCAATACCAAAAGGGATATTGTGCATTCCAACACCAAATAGACATAATAGGCCTGATTTTAAATCACTAGATGATATGGCATAAATACTTATTCCTTCAACGATGTTGTGTAAAATAAGCGCTAATGAGGTTATTATGCCGATATGATTCAAATGTTTTTCATGATGTTCTAAATTTTCATAATGACTGTGATTTGGTATTAATTTCTCTAATAGTAAAATACTTAAAAATCCGGCTAATATGCCAATAAATAATAAGTATATTTTTTCAGTTCCTAACATTTCTAAACATTCAGGAAGAATATCAAACATTGCTAAATATATTAGTACTATAAATGCGGATGCAACACTAATGTTGACTAATGATTTATTATTTTTATTTTTTAATGATATTAGGACACCTATTAAAAAAAATAAACCAGCTATTAAATTTAATAATAATTTTATTTTTATCACCTCTTTGTACGTAACTATTATACAAGAATAATTGAAAAATAAAAACCCTTTATTTGTTTGGGTTTAAATTATTTTGATAGTAAAATAATATACAGTACTGAAATTAAAACTGGTAAAATTATAGCAAGTGATACTAGTATATAAAATTTAATATCTTTTTCTTTTTTCTTCATATTCCATCTATTACATATTACTATATATGTGTTATTTTTTCAAGTTAGAATAAATCTGCTGTGCTACTGGCATTTAAATTTAAATCGGTAAATTCTTTGTTTAAATATAATGGATATGCAGCACAACCTATCATTGCGGCATTGTCAGTACAGTATTTTATTGGAGGAATAGTTAAATCAACGTTATATTTTTGAGCAAGTGCTTCTATTTTTGATCTTAAATATTTATTAGCAGATACTCCACCGGCAACTATCATTTTTTGACAATTATATTTTTGAAGAGCAAGTTCTGTTTTTCTTATAAGTTCATCGATTGCGATAGTTTGAAAAGAACAAGCAAGGTCATATTTTCTAATTTCATTTCCTCTTTGTTTTTCATTATGTACTAAATTAATGACAGCACTCTTTAAACCACTAAATGAGAAATTTAATTCATTGTTATTAAGTGGTATTGGTAAGTTGTAACTTGGAGTTCCTTGCTCAGCGAATCGTTCAATATTCGGACCTCCTGGATATGGTAAATCTAAAACTCTAGCTACTTTATCATATACTTCACCAATTGCATCATCCATAGTACTTGCTAATACTTTGAATTTGTAATCATCTTCCATTAATACTAATTCAGTATGTCCACCACTAACTACTAATGCAAGTAATGGAAATTCCATTTTTTTAACTAAATTATTAGCATAGATATGGCCAGCAATGTGATTTACTTTAATTAAAGGTTTATTATAAACTAATGAAATTATTTTAGCGGCTTCTACACCAACTAATAAGCTTCCTAAAAGTCCGGGACCATATGTAACAGCAACAGCATCAATATCATTCAATGTTAAATCTGTTTTACTTAACATGTCTTCTAACACTAAAGTAATGCTTTCAGTGTGCATTCTACTTGCTATTTCTGGCACTACACCACCATATAATGCATGTGTATTCATTTGGGTTAAAATAGTTGTTGCTACATCTTCTGTTCCATTTTTAATTATTGACATACTTGTTTCATCACAAGAAGATTCTATGGCTAATATATATACATCTTTCATATTTAATTCCTTTCCATAATTATTGCATCGTCGTCTTTGTAATAATTTTTGCGAATGTTTATAATTTTAAAATCATATTTTTGATATAATTTGATGGCGTTAATATTTTTTGATCTTACTTCTAACATTATCTTTTTATCTTGTTTATTATCAATTATATATTTTAGTAATATGCTCCCAATTCCTTGATTTTGGAATTCTGGTTTAACTATTATGTTTAATAGATCTATTATATCTATTCCGTTTTGAATGTGAATAAATCCTTTATTAATATTATTTTCTTTATATATATAAATTGTTTCATTTGAATTTAAATTCTCTATATGAAAAAGTTTTGAAAAGTTAGGATTTAACATTGTTCCTAGCTGTATAACTTCCTGAACTTCTTCTTTTGTTAATTTACTTATCACTTAATGCCTCAATAGTTTTTATATATATTGGATTAGCTAAATGAACATTTACGGAATTTAATGTTGATAATTGATTTGAAATTTTATCTAGATCTATTTTTTGATCAATATATACTTTATCTTTGGTATTAGTAAACAATTCTTCAGCTAAATCATTTTTAATGTAATAAATGTCCTTAATTAGTTTATTATCTTTGAATTCACCAATATATTTTCCTTTATTATCTGATATACAAATAATTTTATCTTTTTCAGGTACACTTAATGCGATGGCTTCGATGCTTGTGATTGTTTTGATAGGAATGTTTAAGGTAAAAGCAAGCATTTTGGCATCGGTAACACCTAAACGAGTCCCAGTAAATGATCCTGGACCATTAACCACTATTATTTCATTTAAATTTGAAACGTTTAGTTTGTTTCTTTCTAATATTTCTTTAATCATAGGAACAATGAACTCACTGTGGCTTTTGTAAGTTTCAAATTCACTTTTGTCAAATAAATTATTATCTTTAAATAATCCGATTTGAATTAATTCATTATAGGTACTTATAAATAATTTTAACATATTAACAACCTCCAATATGCCTATATTATACAATAAATTACAAAAAAAAATAATGCTTTTTTGCATTATTATAGTACTGATTCTACTAAATCAACATATTTTTGACCATATGGTTTTAATACTAGAACACGAGTATTTTCATCAATTATTTTAAAATCGATTTGTAATCTTTCTTCAGGTAAACAATCACATATCATATCTGACCATTCAATGATACAAACTCCGTCTTTATTGAAATAATCATTGAAACCAACTGTTTCACATTTACCTTCTAATCTATAAACATCCATATGATATAGTGGCATTTCTCCTGATTCATATTCTTTAATTAAATTAAATGTTGGACTAGTAATTGTTTCAGAAATTCCTAGTGATTTAGCAAACCCTTTAACAAATACGGTTTTACCACTACCTAATTCACCATCTAGACATATAACCATGCCGGGAAATTTTTCTGATTCAATATTTTCAGCTAATTCCATAGTGTCATCAATACTTCTTGATGTATATTTATAATCCATATCTTATCACCTATACTTATTATATTGTATCAAATATTAATTGTAAATACGGGTTTACATCTAAAGCAAAAAAATTGCAAAAAAAAAATTGGCAACTACCTATTTTCGCATTCACTATCTTCGGCGTTTAAGTGCTTAACTTCTCTGTTCGGGATGGGAAGAGGTGTATCCACTTAGCTATCGTCACCAATTAAGGATTTTGTCCTTTAAAAACAAGATAATGTACTCATCAAATTATTTATTATATGGTTAAATCCTCGATTTATTAGTACTAGTCAGCTCAACGTATCACTACGCTTCCACCTCTAGCCTATCAACCTCATCGTCTTTAAGGAATCTTACTATATTAAATATGGGAAAACTCATCTTGAAGAGGGCTTCTCGCTTAGATGCTCTCAGCGATTATCCCTTCCGCACATAGCTACTCTGCGTTGCAACTGGCGTTACAACAGATACACCAGAGGTGCGTCCATTCCGGTCCTCTCGTACTAGGAACAGCCCTTCTCAATTTTCCTACGCCCACGATGGATAGGGACCGAACTGTCTCACGACGTTCTGAACCCAGCTCGCGTGCCACTTTA